>Ga0307510_10003393_pt1 | contig 18594 bp, 13 predicted proteins | sample 12_EM_MG_FD_207224 | JGI IMG/M metagenome (GOLD analysis project Ga0307510, IMG submission 207224) | Populus trichocarpa ectomycorrhiza microbial communities from riparian zone in the Pacific Northwest, United States - 12_EM | ecosystem: Host-associated > Plants > Roots > Unclassified | place...
CTTTCAATTTGTATCGTATAAATTTATACTCTCTATGTAAAAACAATATTACGCATAGCTTTTTTTTCACTTACAGGTGCATACATGTACTTTGATTGTTTGATAATTATCAATCTTACAGGGGTTTAATTTTCTTATACTGGGATTACTCTAATTTATATAAATATATTATAATAGTGTGATGTACATTTTGGTTATATTTTTTGATTTTATTATGTTTTTAATCTTAAATTAAGATAAGAGCTTATATTTAAAAAAACTGTAATTTATATATATTTTTTAAAAATTTGTTTTTTCAAATAATGTAATAGGTGACACAATGCCAAAAACAAATTCATTAAAGAAGAAAAGATATTTATTTCAAGTTAGTTTGATTAATGGAATAAAAAGGTTTTGTCTGGAAAGGTTGGGAAAAATGTGAAGGTATCTTTTTTTAGGAAAAATTTGAATTTTATTTGAATTTTATTTTTATTTTTAGATTGTTTTTATATTAAAAATTAATTTTAAAAAACTAAAAAATTATTATTTTAATATATTTTTAAATAAAAAATATTTTTAAAAAACCACTCACACTAATGACTAACCAAACTCCGAAACGACACCACCGTTAGCTGCCGTTTGAAACGCTGACACACACATTTCAAAAACGACAGCCACAAGTTAAGAACTTTTCTAGCTAATGTCCTTAATTTTTTTCTTCTTTTGCAAGATTTTCACACGGGAACCCCGTCCTGGGTTTTGAAAGTCAAACATATGTGCAGGAGAAGCAACGATATTTTTCATTGAACGCAGTTATTGTTCAACGATAATTGGTATCTAGCTGCCCCTGCAGTACCGTCCAGAGTCTCCAGACCACCTACATTAATCCTCATGCGTCACCTTGGTTTTTTGTGACTCATTCATTTATATTATAATCACAATATCGTGCTGTTTTGTCTAGCTATGGCCTTCATTTTAACACCAAATTAAACTCACTTCGTAGACCATTGAACATATAGCTAGCTAGTTCTTGAAACATCAAGAAGAGAAATCCTTTTGTGTTCTTGAAGTTACTCAATTTAAAGAGGAGCTAGCTAGTTCATCAGAAGCCATGGAAGAAAGAAGAATGATTTGTTTGATCAATATTACACTGCTTTTTTAGATCTTCCAGCACTCACCATCATCTTCAGTTGGTATGTGTGTTTATTGTCTGAATGGCCGTTTGGTCAATCTAGTCTTTTCAGACTGTGGAGAGCAAAGGCTCTCTTCTTACTCTTGCTCACAGATCTCTTCCAGTTGTTTTTCATGTACTGTTGAGGCAGGCAGTGTTTGTCGCATTTCATTCCATTATAGAAAATGAAAAGCAAAAAATTGATCAAGTTTCATGGTTTAGGATATTACTTAGCCCAAAAATTCTAGTAAAGTTCAGAAAGGATACGAACTTAGTTTCTTGCTCAAGATGAACGTCAGTAGCCATGTTGAGATCAAGAGGAAAAGTGGGTTCTGGAGAGCTCTTTAGTAATAATAATAAAAAAAAAAAATACTTGGTGGATACCTGAAACCGAGTAGAATCGGGTTGGGTTCAGGTACGTAAAGAAATTAGATTCAAGTTTTTACATGAACATTGCATTAAAAACCAACCCGTATAATCCCGGACTGCAGCTTCTATGATATACTTGCTAAAATGCATTACAATATTGAAGCTGGGTTTATTGGCAATGCATTAAGACTACTGCTGAAGATGAAAAGAATTAACTTTAAAATTTGACTTCTTTCTCAGTTTCTTGTAATGTCTGATTCTCCTACGCTCATGCATTTGGAAAAGAAAAGAAACGAAAAGAAAAGAAAAACTCACTACTACTGTGATCATAGACTGTAGGAGCTGAAGTAATTAATCATGATGTGATTTATCTTTTAAATTCGATGTCCACTAGTTCACGGTTTGAGAGCATGCATTAATTAACGCAAGTTGAATGTTGCTAGGGCATCCATTATCCCATGTCAGAAAAACCCGTGCTGGTCGCTCTGACCTCTCCCGCCGGCATCCACAAATATTAATTACTACTACAAGTACAGCTTGTTCCGATGTCAACCTTGTTTTAATACGTGTCACCAGGAAAACAGTTAATTAGGCCGCTGAAGTCTAAAAACAGGAGTCCGTAAATTTTATTCAAGAGAGCATGCACCATAAATCATGCTCGCCGCAATTAGTTTACGGTCGTAATCAATTGACGGAGGTCAACAATCCCCTGCCATACAGGGTAAATGGAACGCAAAACGCCACCCCTGCTTGTTTTTTTTTTTGCATGTTCAACGCTCTTATTATATGGTTTCATACTAACATAAATTTTTTAAATTTATTGACTATTCAAGTTCGATCATATACACACGTACACTCATACAAGGATCGATGGATATGTATACACGTCGTCGTCGTGATGAAAATCATATTTATGTTCATACTCAAAAGGATCATTCATGCATGTAATTGGGATCAAATTTGTGCCCTCCAAACCACATCTAGGGACCGCAACACTAATAGTAAACAAACTCCAGCTTGATGATTCATTCAGACGATAAACAATACGATCGAGGACCCAGAACCCTTTAAACATGCATGGAGATTTGATGCATTTCTCTTAATCTCCGGCCACTACTCATTTCCTTGATGATGTTCAGTGCCATGATGAAATTCAATTGATTAATTCTTGAGGGGCAAGGAACAATTTTCTCATCTCCTTTTCTCTGCACGTCTAACTTCTTACTATTTGTTATAAGCCGTTACGCTTCCCAAACATTAACTCCTTTCTATTAAACTTTGTCAGTATACCTAATTTAATATTCAAATATTAACCTGTCAATGCTGTAAAAAACTCATATCCACCTTGTCCGTTATAAGTCATGATTGTTATCAATTGTTAAGCTAAATAACTTATTAATTACTTTACATGACATCCTCAATTATTGTATTTTTTGAATAATGTAACATACACTCTATTTAACTTTTAGCAAAGTTTCTTCAGGATCGTACCAAATTATCAACATCTTCATTTATTTTACCATTCAATATAAATAACAGTTTTAATCTCACTATTTGCAACCCATGTATAAATCATGCATATCCTTTTATTTTTTAAGATTGATTTAATACCTTCATAAATAAACAAATATAATAATGTCACTGGCTCATTTTTCAGGAATTAGCTCCAATATCAAGTAACTAGTTCCACCGTTTATTATTGAGTAACTAGTTTCTCATACATTAATATTAATGTAGAAACATTTCACATTCAAAGAACTTGTAACTACTTGACTTGATAAATTTATTAAATAAAAGTATTAAGGTGTCAAGCACCTATCCCACGATAATATCCAACAACTTCTAATTAATAATAATAATTAGTGTACACTCCACTAATTTAAATTCAACCATGACATATCCATGTATCGCATTCTTAATTATACCCAAATCCTAATATTTACGCATTTATAATTTCTCATGCTATCTTCTCTATTTGGTATCCCTTTCTGATTTATTGCAAGTATCTCATATATATATATTTCATAATAACATAACATTTTACTTCTTTCCTCATTTGTTACATCATTATCAATACCAATTATGTGTACTTTTCTCAAGTACATTTAAACTCATCTATTTATGTTTACTTTTCCCAATTACATGCATGTACACTAAATAAATACATCATTAAAATGATATCAACTACACATATGTACTCAAAATTCTTCTATTGTGAAAGGTGTTTCCCTTACTCTTTTTTATTATGGCCAAAATCCATGTCTCTTATTTATCAAGTGCCCTTCTTCCTATTCTTCTCAAGTTTAACATGTTCCTAGACTTCATAATATCCTTTGACTTCTATCATTCAATTTTCACAACAAGCATTCACTTACATTGAATAAATCCATTCAAGATTATATCCTTATAAATACACAATCTCATTCCATGACGTCACCATAAATTTACTAAAAAGGTATTCATCTTAAGCATGTATATACAAGATACACAAATGAAGAACCTCCCCGTAACTTTTCCATTTGGCTGAAATATAGGCTTTATGTTCATTAACACTCTTCTTCCATTCTTTCCTCAACTTTACATGTTATCAAGCCCATACAATATGTTATAGTTTATTTTACACAAATCATAGTCATACCTAAGCTTCACCCATTATTTGTTTAAGAATGTATTTTTTATGCTTATTCACATAATAATTATCCCTTCCAAACAAGAAATTACACCCCATTTCAAGCAAAAAATTAGAAATGACAAGTCCTGAATTGGTTTGGTCTAACCAAACATGAATATTGTTTGGTGTTTTGATCATAAACGGAGTTATTGGGCTTAGTTTGTCTTGTTGGAAAGCTAAGATATAAAATTACAACTTTTAGGAAGAACAAAACACCCAACTATACCGTTTGGAAGCTTAAAATAACAAATCACAGTAACATCCAAAATCTATCCAAGAGTTATATCGGTTTAGATATTTACTTAGTGTTTAGCTGATGTTAGGAGTCGCAGATATCAAGACCAGTTTTTGTGAAGGCCACTTTCATTTCAAAGTTAGCATTCATATCTATAACTTTTATGAAGAAACCTATCCAAAATGCCATTATTTTCAAGTTTTAATTTCTGTTAGAAGACAAGTAATAAATTTGTCTGAAATTTTAGCTTCATGGAGAACATAAGTTTGGCAAGCAACTAGATGTTTTCCTTAATCCTTAAATGATTTTACACACATGTACACATTCAATTCATCTTAATAACATATAATTTCAGTCCTAATATAACTCTTCCATGGACAACCACAACTTGATTAAATTCTCGAAGATTTTTTTTTTCAAAGCCTTTTTTTTTTTAATCTTAATTTGTTCATGTCTTTACAACCCTAACTTGTTATGAGTTCATTCAATTTAGAATTTCCATTCAAAATCACATGAACCCTAAAAAATCACAAATTAAAGATTTTGTTCCCCTAAGCATTAAATTAAACACAACTTAACAAGAAATTAGGTTACTAGAACACTTTACCTAATGATTTGAGAAGAGTTCCTTACAAGCTTCCTCCTCCTTCTACAACCATGTTTCTCTCTCTAATCATACCCCCCCTCTCTCTCTTGTTCTTCTTAACCCATAAATTCTTGGTGTTAATCTCTTACAAGAAACCCTCACTCCTACTTTCCTAAGTTAAAGCTCCATTAACACTTTAAGGAAAGAAAAAGAATAAAGAAGATGAAAAGTTTTGATTTTTCTCTTTTCCTTTGCTGCTGGACCCATCAGGAGATAAACATGAAGGGGCTATTTATTTTGACCATTTACCCTTCATTTAATCCTTTATGTTTTTTTATCTGTTGAAACCCGCTACCGATTTCATCGATGTTACGAATTTTAAACTTAAAATTCGTAAATCTCTTTTCAACTTTTACAATACCTTTAGATTTATTTATGGAAGTAATCCTCTCCATTACTCGTCTTATTTATTATTATTTTTATCATTTATTAATTTCTCTTCATTCCAAGTTTTCATTACATCGCATCTATTAAGGTCCTGTTTGTCATTGCAGTCCAATCATGCTTTTGAAAATTTTAAAAAATATTTTAGCTTGAAATTAATTTTTATATGTTTTTTGATCGTTTTGATGTGCTAATATTAAAAATAAATATTATTTTAATATATTTCCAAATAAAAAATAATTTATAAAATAATGCATAATATACTCCAAGACATGCGCTATGCAGATGAAATCCAATAACGGCTTGAAATATTTAAAATCATGGAAGCGATACGTGGAGGAGGAGATGATGGGGACATTGGAAGCAAAAGTGAAGTTTGGGGATCCAGATTAGTTAAGTGGGAAGATCTGGCCTCAAAGGTACAGGCTGACCGTTGAATCTTTGTTTCGGCCTGTTAGTAACTGAAGCCCAAAGGCTATGCTTTAGGAGGCTAAGCCCAAAGTTGTTTTTCTTAGAGGCGGCGACAACGAAGAAGGGGGAAGAGCAAAAGGCAAGAAGCTCCTGCCTGCTACAGGCTACAGGCTACAGGCTAGAGCACAAGGGCTGCGTCAAAATGCAAAAGGCACCAAGGAGAAATATTTGGAGTTGATGCAAAAGTCAAATGGATGCGTAAATTCTCAATCAATATTCACTTTTGAGCGAAACAGGATGCAACTATTTGCCCCTACAAGTTTGCCACTAACCCTTCCTAATTACGTGGCATGTTGAGATAGAAACCTCCACTTTAACAGCAAAAACTATACTTGTCCCCCTCCCCCATGTAAAAGCTTGTTTGTACCCAACTCCATCGACATTTGTCACTCTGATCATGACAAGCGTTTTTGTAGTGTATATTTAACAGCCTGGGCGCCATAAGTCTTAAGGTTCGTCGTATCTATGTTCCATCACGACAAAAAGAAACATGTATAATGTAATTAATATCATGGATCAGTCATACATAATTTAAATTAAATTCAAATAAAATGTGCGATATAAAGCAAAGAGAGATTCCATCTTCCACTAATTATAGGTGCGAGCACTAGATCTTGCTCCTAAACCCGGCCCGATTATTTAATTATATGAATATACATGCATACTATGTTACAAACAAAGAAAAAAAGAAAGTCATTAAAAAATCTATTATATTCCGTGGTGGAAATGGAATGTAAAGGCATCCATTAGAACAATATATTAATCACAGATAAGTTAGAGTAATCATATTAATATGCCCGGTAAACCTGTATGTACGTAGACCAAGACGAGATACAATGATGATGAGGGAGAGCCAGATAATTCTGCCATGAATATTGTGAAATGAAGTCTCATGCGTTCGATCGATCGAAGCAGGCACATTTGAATGGGGGCAATGACATGATTGCAACCCATTATCAAAAGAACAAAAGGCAGGCTTTGCTTTTCATAAAGGAAAGAGGAATATATAATTATGTGGGGGAGATCCTGTCATTTTGTTTTGTTCTTGCAATGAGTCGACATAAAAAGTGCAGATGCTCTTTCCCGGCGCAGTTGGTTCGATGCAAAGCTGAGAAAATTGTGTTTTTCTTCTTCCATAATAGCAGCATTATATCGAACGTTTATAGTTAATTGTTTCTTTCAGACTAGTAGCTTTATATTTTGATGTCTTGATGAAAACTGATGGCATGTTTTCTTTCAAAAAAAGCATGCTTTTTTTTGTTGCTGTATCTGCGTGTGCTTGCTACCCTTTTCCAAGGTGGAGAGGAAAGTATATAGTGGTGGGGAAGCCTTGAATTATTGAATAATTAAGCTAAAAAGGTACCGAAGCGTGCAAAAACCTAAGTTCTGTTCCTGTGGGGGACAAAATTAATGTTCTGGACATGATTGCAATGGCTTCGTTTTTCTCCTCTAATTCCTGGGGACTCAACTAGCTTTACCACATGTTCAAAAAGAAACCTGCCTTTGCCACCCTTTGATTTTCCAGTGGCATCAAAACATTGTTTAGTTTGAATAATTACATGGTAATTACCTTTTTGTTCTAAACTATCATCGAAGCAACCCAAACCAAAAGCAAATATAACCTCGTATTCACACACACATACATGCACTCTGACAAATTAAGAAATTAATCTTAATTAGAACCATGATTATGTATGCCTACATTAATGATTATGATTAGTACTTCTTTGTGTTGGTCGATCTAATAAAACTTGTTAAACATGTTAAAAAATGAACTTTGTACGATCCCTTTTTATTAGTATTGCTATGCTCTTAAAACACCACAGTTATTATTATTTTTTTAAAACTAAAAGAAGCATTTGATTAATTAAGTTTCATTATAATATTCTAAAAGCAGCACACAATTCTTGTAACTTTGGCACTTGTCTTTTATAAGATATCGCGTTTGAAATTTGGAATTTTTACTGAAAAGTAAAAATTTTAGAGTGTTAAACAAGAAGCTATAAATTAGAACAATAAATAATTTAAAACCATTTTTAGGGTTGGTTTAGTATTAGAGTTAAGAGTGGTTGAAACTATTTTTTATCCTAATTATAATTTTTAAAGTATTTGATTAATTAATAGACATTAAAGTTTTATATGTACCCCGCTAGAAGCTTACAAAAAAAACTATAATTTATACTTTTTTTTTAAATATAATTTTTTTAATTGCAATTACAAAAGATATCATAATACCAAAAACACTCTTCTCAAAGTTTTTTAATTTTTTTTATATTTTTAGATTGTTTTGATTTAATTATATCAAAAATAATTTTTTTTTTAAAAATAAATAAATAATTTTAATATATTTAAAATAAAAAAAAACATTGAAAAACATTATTTAACCAATAAAAAAACGTTGCCTTGGCTCCCTTTTTTCCAGTCAAGAGGGGCATAACGTTTAAGTTAAAGAAGGAAAGATGAGTCGTAACGCGCAATCGCTGAGGAATGTGTAAATGTAAGGAAAAAAAACTTTTTATGCCGAGGTGATTACTAAATTTCTTTCTAACGAAAATATTATCTTACGAGAAAGGAACCTTTTTCTGTCCTGCCGGGTGAATGGTTGGATCACAATTGGGAAAGACATCAGAGTAACGTAGAGAAACAGCTCAGGAAAAGGGAGAGAGTGCATAGCGAATTATCCCACAATAATTGCTTTGTTAAGTAGCAGTTTAGGGGTAAATGGGAGGCAATTATTGTGAACTTGATTGATTCATTAGGGTGTCTATTATGGACAGTGAATTATTCATAATATCGTGAAATCCTGGTGTGAAATTTAGCAATCATACAAGTAAAGAGACTGGTGCCGTGCCGGGCCGGGGAGGGGAACATCAGGTCAGGTCGATATCTTTGAGCAGGAAATGGTTGGGACAGGGCAAGACTGGTCGGGTCTAATCATTGCCTCGTGCATGCCATCTCGATATCTATTACATTCTTAAAGTATTTGCATGGAAATTAAAAAATGAAAGTATTTTGGTGGTGGAAAAAGCAAAAGCAAAATCAAAATCCAAATACCCTTAGTAGTAGTATATTGTTTTAAACTTGCTTTGATCTAAAAGATTTATAATAAAAAATCCAATAAGTATAAATTGAATTCTTGATTAGTAATTTACGATTTGAAATCTAATTCAAAAGGGGTTTTAAGTAATAAGAACACGTAGATGATTTTTAGTAATTCAAGACTCATTCAAATTTAGCTCAAAAAATCCAATCTCTTAGAACAAAACGCAAATGTAACTAAAATAATTGATACTGATCACTCCGATAATCTACAAATTAACCTTATATTAACCCACCCTTTTCTGGTCTTACAGTCATGTTTTTTTTTTTTTAATCTTTGTTTCACAATCCAAGAAGTCATATCACGCGCTCCACCCTCACAAGTGCTTCCAAGAGCAGACCCCACATTCCCTCGTGGGCAGAATTATTGCCCCCGATTCCAGGGCCCACCCACCACCCACACCACCCTTTTTGCCCCTGTCCCTCTCTCATCGACGCCTTTGCTTCCTCTGCTTCTGCTTATTTATTGGCTCTACGACTCCCTCCCCTCTTCATAACCATAATCCATCCCTTCTCTTTAGCTACTACCACTGCCTCTTTCCTCGTCTACTTTGAGCTTTCCAGTTCACTAGTACTAACAATATTATTCTCTCGCAGCACCCACAGGTATCATCCTACCTACAGTAAAATACATTACCTAATCATATATAATTATATTCTTTCTTGAATTAATCCCTCCCGCTCAAATATATATCTGCGGAGTAGGAGTACTATATTCTCCCTTAATTTCTAGCTAGCTTGCTAATGCTTATATAATTACCTTGACTATATAGATAGATAGATTCCTAGGATCGATTTATTCAGCAATATATAGAAGATGAGGATGATGATAGATTTGGGCAACCAAAGAGGTATGGTCCCTATAATGGACACCCCGACCTCCGTAGATTGTGGTAGGGAAGTGAGGTTCCGCAGGTCCTTCAGGTCTCTTGTGGAATGTATGGTCCCTGCCTGTTGTGGCTTTCAAGCATCCGCAGATTCCCTTGCCAGTGATACCGACGAACGATACACATCATCATCACCTTCCATCACCACCACCACCGTAACAGGCACCTTTTTCGGTTACAGGAAAGGTCGGGTGAGTTTTTGCCTCCAAGACGACACGCGTAGCTCTCCTCTCTTACTGCTAGAATTCGCAGTCCCCACAGCCTACCTTGCAAAGGAGATGCAGCACGGGTTGCTCCGCATAGCACTGGAGTGCTGCCACCCAAGGCAAAATGATTCCCAAAAGGAGCGCTGCTCTCTCCTTGAAGTGCCAGTTTGGTCCATGTACTGCAATGGAAGGAAGGTTGGTTTTGCTATTCGGAGGAAGATGAGTGTGAGCGATGTGGCTGTACTCAAACTCATGCAGTCTGTCTCAGTAGGTGCTGGTGTTTTGCCATTGGCAGCCGGGGAGGCAGGGGACCTCCTCATGTACTTGAGAGCCAGTTTCGATCGAGTTGTTGGCTCTGCTGATTCCGAGTCCTTTCACATGATTAATCCTGTTGGCAGTTCTGGACAAGAACTCTCTATATTTCTCCTGCGATCATGACAATAGAATCTATATATCCAGTATCAATTAATTTCTACCATGCATATTGGATTCTACTCTCCATATAGTGCATATAAATTATTATTATTATTTAGGATTTGTATTTCTGTAAATTATGATGATCAATTGCCTTAATGTAGTCCTTACTCGATTGGTAGCTAGCTAGCTCTAGTTAATTAGTTTATGCTGGAGGGAGTATCAACTGCACTGTACTGTGATATGTATAAACCTCTCGCTAATTAAATCCCATCCAGTTAGTGCACTAGCCGGTACCCTTTACTGCAACATTCCAAATCTACTCCATTTCGTTTCGATCATCTATAAATAGTCGCCTTCCTGTCTCTGATCGCCCCGCTGCTGATCCTACATCACTGACAGTAATTTTGCATCTTGCCATACCCCTCATTGTATAAACTGATAGGGTCTTGGTATTTTCCTGAATTACTAAGAATGAAGCTTGATTTTCCAGGGGTTCTGGAGCAATAATAAAGAACAAATGCCAGCACTTTTGAGCAATTCTATAGTTGGCTTTCGTTTTCCTTAACCAAATTGTTTAGATTGCAAGAAGTTAACAAACAAGCAATTGGATAACAGTTTAGCGGCGTGACAATTGCAATCTTCTCCTTTACCAATACAAGGCATTATTATGCTAAGCACGTACGTCTGGATGAACATGATTGAATGAGCAGGTTGCCTAACATGCATAATCCCTATCAATCTCCCACTGAGTCTCATTTCGAACGTTATGTGTGTGTGATTTGGATTGATAATTACTTGAGAGAAAGAGGTCGATTGCCAGGCTAGAACTTATGCAATCGATACATCGCTTGGGTTGGGCATGGCGTATGAAAACAAATAAAAAATGGAAGTTTGCTTCTTCTCCTTACAAAATATAGGTTGAAATTCGGAATTTCATTAATATTGAGCTACTGAGATACGAGATAAATTAAGGCCATCCATATGAATTAAGGATCGGGACAAAAGGAATGCTTGGGGTTTAGTGGACGGATTCATATCTATAATTAATGCGCTCCGGGTTCAATAGCCCTGTCCATGTAAGGACGATGAATCAAGCTTCCCACTGACTATTCTTTTGCCGTCTAGTGCGAAATTCTACGAACTAGAGCTGGCAGGGGAAGAAAATAAAAACAAATGGGAAAAAGAGACTAAACAAGGCTAGCGATGCACGCCCTATTTTGTAATTTAGCTCTGGAACAAGAAGATTTTATGGTCCAATTCATTATTCATCCTTGGATTGCTCGCACGAGATTTGTAAGGTGTAACTAACATGAGTAGAAGCTGAGTTGTCCCATGAAAAGCGTCGTCCCTGGCTTCTACTCCCTATCGATATACCAAGGAAAGAATCAATAGAGATGGATTTGCGTTACGTTGCAATGTGATTGACCGTTTGACTGAATACCACTTTAATTATCAAGTGGCTGGCTCTTTAGATCTGGGAGGGATGTTGTTGGTTGTTAGCTAGTGGAGTAGTGGTGGCTAGATGACGATGATGGTGAGTTCCAGCAAGGTTGTGGTTGTTTTTTCCGTGTCCCCTGCAGAAGACTCCTCCGATGGATCCTGGCACCATTCCACTGGTCAAAAAAATCGAAAAAGGGTGGATAAGATGGAAATATCATACGGACATGCACACGAGTGGTCATGGCGTGGTTTCCGACATGAGGGCTCCACGCCCTCCCGCCCATCTCATCTCACTGGAGAGTGAGTGACCTTTCTGGAATTGAATGGAAGCCCAGGCTCCAGAGATGTCCAGTACTCTAATCTGATGTATACTTGATAATGGGCTTAAAGCACCCTCTCAACTTCAAGGTCCTTACCAGTTTAAGGTTGGGCCTCTGCTTTCCTCCGACCCACTAGTAATCTAATCCATCTTGTCTCTTTGATTTTTTCATCAATGGGCTTGTGCTTACCTAGCCTTTGAAATATTGGGCCCTTGCATCTTTCTAAAGGTGCCCAGCCTAGACCAAAGCTATCTGTCCTTGCAAACATAAAATGAAAAATTAACAAACAACAAGTTATATAGCACGGGGGTGAATGGAATGGCATGGATCACTGCATGAAATATGAAAGGAACGGTTAATTTTGATGAGTAGTAGTGCAGTTAATATAGTTGAATGTTTTATTAATTATAAACCCCTTTGTCTCATTTCTTATTTTGATCTTTGTTAACAGAAGGTGTTCTTAGCAGAGGCAATCTACACCCCTGACTGCCTGGCTGCTAAACTTCTTAAGGACATCGACTTGCTTGGGTTCTAGACAATGCCTTGGTCATGCATGTGTGTAGAATAATTTTGTTGATAGAACGAAAGAAGAAAAGTGAGTAGCTCATGTGGTAGCAACCTCTTGTTCTTTGTAGTTTCTTGTAAATGATGCACATCAAATGCCAAAGCTTCCAAATGATACGAGCTTGTCCTTTAAACAATCTGAAACTGAAAGAGCAGAAACAACCGGTGGATGTTCCATATTTTGCTTTTCAATCCAGATGGTAGTGATTATCTTGTCTCGTTTTATTGGCTTTATAGCCTGTAGTGACATGTATGTTGAATCACCCTTTTTTTTTTTTGTTATGTGTAATTGTATTAAAGGTAAAACTGTATAAAATATTTGGAGCAAACACCAAGAAGTACAAAGTTTCGTTACCCAGATCTAAATGACCTTAAGCAACATAAAACAAAGCAAAAGTTAAAGAAAACTCAAAACTCTAGAAAATAGATAGCCGAAGCAATAATATGATAACTAGTTAACTCGTTTATAAAAAACCTAGAATCGGACAACCGGTTATTCAAACAAAAAACCAAAAACCTGGGAACCGGTCGACTGGTTTATAAAAAACCCAGAATCAGTCAATCGGGTAAGCAACAACAACAAACCTAAAAATCAGAACTCGGGTAACAACAAAAGCAAAATACCTTATAACACTGGAAGACGCCAAATGGACTTGAGATTAAGAGGAATTTGATACCTTGGTTCTAACTCCACCAAACAAGACCAGACAAGCTCAAGAATCTCCTCACTAACATCCTGATGAGGTCAACAAAACTAGTGGAAGACATGGCTTATACCAGATGAGATAAATTGTGGCTGAGATGACTAACTGAGCAAACAGATAAATGAACTCCTTTTTCTTCCTTAAGTGTAAGGATGCCCATTGAAGTAAATATCACCATGTCATAGTAGGCTAACCCAGAAGGGTCCAATTCATAATAGCAATGTATAAGCTCCTGAGTCAATAAAATGAAATCTGATATCCGTCTACCAGGAACAAAAGTAGTAAGAGTAGGACAAATTAGGAAAAATCCTTTTCAATCTACTCATAATGACTTTAAAGATGCATTTGTACATCATATTACAACATGAGATAGGTCTAAAGTCATTCATAGTGACAAGATTCTCAATCTTAAGAACGAGAACAATCCTAGTAGCATTAATACATCTAGGAATAACATAAGAAGGAAAGAAGTACCTCACAATAGCTAGCAATGAAGTCCTTACTAACAATGTCCCAACTTCTCTTGTAAAACAAAAAAGTATAACCATTTAAACCAGGAGCCTTTTCATCTAGGATGAAGAATAAAGTTTATTTGATCTCATCATCAATGATATCAGAATCCAAGATAGGCACCATGTCAAGAGGAGTCTTACTAGAAAAGTGCTTGGAGGCATACCCGATAAGAATGGACGAGTGAGAAAAGAGTAGACCTTGAAAGTAACGAACTGTCAACTGACCTAGGCCCTGCTGATCATGAACCTGAATTTTTGCCTCACCAGTCAACCCATGAATTTTGTTCTTAACCTATATGTGGAGTAATAACTTATGAAAGAACTTAGTGTTTTTGTCTCCCAAGTTTAGCCACTGAATTCTGGACCTCTGCTTGTAAAAAGCCTCCTCATCCTTACTTAATTGGAAAACTTCCTAATAAGTTCCCTCTCATCCTTCACATACTCCTCCGACTAAGGAAAACCATCAAGAAGGACTTGTGATATATCTCATTTCGCTTTTGCCTCCACCACACGGCTAGATATATGGCTAGTGTGATGGTGATGCAAGGACTTCAGCTTAGGCTTTAACAAATCCAATCTTTTAGTAAACTTGTACATAGGGTTTCCATCTACAGGGGTTTGCAAGGTATCCCCAACTAAATCCAAGAAATCATCCATGTCAGCCCATAGATTTAAGAACTTAAATGAAGTTTTGAACTTGGAAGGAGGAGGACCAAGTTGTACTATCATGACACTATGATCATAGGCATTTTTGGGTAAGAACACCAAGCATGTAGTCGGGCAAACAGAGAACCAAGTTGTGTTCCTGAATATTTAATCGAACTTCTCAAGAATAGTATTCCGACCATGTTGACTATTGTGCCAAGTGAACCTTAACCTTAAATAAAGAACTTTAAGTAGTTTCACTTCCCACTCATAACAACCAAAGTCATCCATATACCCATGCAAGTAGGATCACCCTAGATTTATCCCTCTAACTCACAATTGCATTAAATTCACCCAATATGAGTCAAGGTTTAGATTGAAAGGCTAGTGCATGTTGTCTCAAGTAAGCCTAAAGATCTTGACAACCAATAGGAATGTTGAGACTATACATATAATTGACAACAAAATCATAGCCATCGACCAGACCTTACATGTGACAATTCATTGGAGAAAGGAGTGCAAGCAAGAGACATTATATACAATTGGATTCCATCTGATAAGAATACAACAACTAAAAGTATTAGAGATATTTGATATAAATGGCCAAGAAGATGGGTTTATAGAAGACTCAACTTTCCCCATCTGATTAGAGGTAACTTTAGTCTCCACCAAATGCTCAAACCATGTATGTTGAATCACCTATACATGTGCCATGATTTATCTACCTTGATTCATCCCGCTAGTGTTTTGCACATTGATATCATTATTGCTCTTGTTGTCAATGCATATTAGATGTGCTTGTGAGGTTTTCATGGCAGGCATATTTAGCATATGGGACGTATAATATCTGGTGAGAAGTGCTTCCATTTTGAAGGTCAAGAATGTTTACACCAATATACCTATAACTTTGTAGTCAGAAATCTTATTTTGTACCTGTTCTTGTGTCGTTGTATTCTCTTATTTCAGGCAGCATACAATGTGGGTGGACATTGCATGGACGCATGCATTATAAAAAGCTTCATCTTAGGAATTCTGTCACACTACTCATCCAATATGCCTTTCACTTTTAAATCCTAATAGAAGTTATATACTGATCACATCCAAGGATGTTCCTGCATATATAATAAGAGGGCGTACATGATTGTGTTGTGAACGAATACACAGAGAATTTATTGGACAATAAAATCCAAACATAATGGAAAACATCATGTTCTATGTTGCTTGTTCCTCTGTGTTCTTACAGCTTTTGGTTTCTTAAGTTGGAAAAGTATCAGAGGCCAGAGGAATGATCAAAATGCCTTGGTTTAAAGGGCAGTAAGGCAACTTTAGGATGAAGGAGGGTGTTAAAGATGCGCTGTGATGCGATGCAAAGAGTATTGAAAAGCGATCAAGTTGATGACATTCTCAATGATAGGCTGAAGTGGAGGGCAAGTTGCACTGTATCATGATGTTTTTTTTTTCTATTTTCTGTTCAGCTACTGTCTATGGTGGTTAGGTTGATAACGTTTCGTTAAAATTTAAATCTAAGACTATAAAAAAGGTGTATTGAGTGTATGATCTGTTAATCCTATTACACATTACTTTGACGCCGCCTTAATAATGAGCCGAGTCATTGTATACAAGAAATAGAGCAAATCTATTCATAGAGTTATTCTACTTTCAAATAAGCAATTATGTTCTTTGAAATATTTTCATGCGTTATTTTCCTTTCTTAACCCTCGTGAATGCAGTGGCTAAAGGGAATTTTTTCTGCAGGAAGGAGATCTGAGACGCGGAGCATCAGACATGTACTATGTCTTGGAATACCCAGAGCCACTCGTTCATTTTGCGCTTTGTTAATTAGGGGGGCACCCAACAGGATGAACATTCCTCTTCAAATTCTTTAAAATTCCTTAACTCCATTAATTATATATGTTGCATGCATTCAGTCTTGTATAAAGTGAACTTACAACTGGTTTCAAAATAAGTTTCGAGTTTACACGGAAAAGAATATCTTTCAGGAATTAAAGCGTTCTAAAGAAGAGTTCATTCAATCCAAGGTTAACGTGCACAAGGAGTCAAAGATTTTTCTACTGTCAATAGATACGAGAGGGGTGATTGTGATTGAGTTGATAAGTGAGTGTCTGACAGAAATGCAACTGAAGGCTATGAGAAAATGCATGAGGGGAAAGGTTAACGAATGCATCATCCAATGGTTGTCAAAGAGTACATCCTTTCGGTATGTGATCCATGGAGAATTAGCAAAAGGGAGAATAATGGTCTGATCTCATCCGAGGAACACTGTCCCAGCTGTATTTGTATCTCTGCAAATTCTCTCTCTCTTTTTCCCCCCTTGAACAAAATAATGAGCAAATGTTAAGAATGTTGTATAGAAACAAGTAGTACTAAACTATCTAATGAGATTGGAGAGGTTTTGTGAATCTACTACAACGTTAAAAGTTGTGGGATGTCCTAATGAGTAATTTGTTTATTTTAAAAAGACTTTGATAGGGGTGACTAGTGTAGTTATAACAAACTTTTGAAGTTATCCTAGAAATTTACCTTAATGATTAAAAAAACTGCTTGGTTATTTTCATTTATTTTTTTCGATGTAATTGAATCATTAATGATTTCAGGTGTCGCATGGATGGAACTTGCCTTCCAGACAGTTTTGTAGCTCTGATACTTATCTCTTGCCTCAAGGAGCCTCACCAGTGCTCATGCAAATTCCGTCATTCCCTTGCCTGCTGTATTGTTGTTGTTAGCACAAGCAGAAGGGAGATCTTTTTACTGGGAGAAGAACCTCCGCCTTGAATGGTATTCTTGGCCACCAGGTGTGAACAGTTTAAGATACTGGAGATCTTTTTATTATTTACATTATTCTGAAATGCCGATTTTCTTGCAAGTTCATTTTGCATCAAATTGCACTGCTATTAGTGGTGCTGTGGTACTAGAATTCCACAAGCCAGACGTTTTTACTTGATGGTTTTGTCAATAACTGCTAGCTATATCAATTTTGAAGATGCGCAGGTAAAATCTTTTAATGTCAAATCAAGAACTGTTGGTTACGATGACATAAAAGGCCAAGAAAAAACGTATGAAATGCATTATTGATGGGCTATATGATGGGTAGAGGGCCAAAAGTGCAGATGAAAATAGACACGGTTGGCTGTTGTGTATGTAGGGGGAGGTAGTCTTTAGCTTTTAGTTTGCATTTCTTCTTAAATAAAATTGCAAACCAACGCATCATGTGACCAATTCAAATGATTTGTCTTTTGATATAAATTTGAAGGCAAAAAGCTTTGATTTTGCAGTTTTACAATGTTACGATCAGCATTTTGGAATCTTCATCCATCATATCAATGTGGTTCAACCATTCTAGATAAGAAATTTGTTTAAACAATGACATGCATAGCATTCAAGATTTTGAACTGTCAAAAATTATACTCGTGCCCGCCCAAAAAAAAAAGGATCAGAAGGCCCAGGTAGATATTGATCTGGTCACTGGCTGCATATCTGGTGGTAGATGCATATTATTTCTGAGCTCTGATTAATTAATCATTAGTGGTGTTTAACAAACACACTCGTGGTTTTTTTTTGTATGGTTCACGTTTGTACAGAAATGAGACCTGCGGAACTCTTCGTTCAAATGCATTTGCTTGCAAGACATTCAGAAGCTGGGTTTAAATCTCCATCCAGGGTGGAATTCTGTCAAAGCCAACTTAAATGGGTTCTCCGGGCAATCCATGCAAATCCTTCTTCTTTGAGCTATTGGAAAATTTTGCATAAGCTTACGGAATGAGTTCCATGCTCAAAGATGCTAGTTTGGAAAGGATGGTGCAGAGGCAAAATCCTGCATTGTATGGCTTAGAAGAACTTGTTTCACCCTCCGGTT
>Ga0307510_10003394_pt1 | contig 18588 bp, 21 predicted proteins | sample 12_EM_MG_FD_207224 | JGI IMG/M metagenome (GOLD analysis project Ga0307510, IMG submission 207224) | Populus trichocarpa ectomycorrhiza microbial communities from riparian zone in the Pacific Northwest, United States - 12_EM | ecosystem: Host-associated > Plants > Roots > Unclassified | place...
ATGCAGATCATAGGAGCGACCACAGAGAATCCGTCTTTCGAACTAAATCGGACGCTACTCAACTTGTGTCGGTGAGGAACAGAAGACCTACCCGCTATGTCCATTTTCATGACATCCCTGTAGGGTCCATGTCCTTGAACGCTTGACCGATGAGGATGTAATCGAGATCGTTGACAGAGCAGTTGCGCACATAACGCCTACTGCTCCTGATAAACTTGAAAGCGATACTTCAGTTGTGGGTGTTCATCCTCCAGTCCTTGCTCTGACGATGTTCGGTCCTAGCTTGGTTTCTCACCGCAGGTCACACAGCCACCTGCACCCCAATCTGCGCCAGATGCCAAATCGTCATCACTGCACTACCTGCACCTCACCCGACGCGTGGTGACTACCATCGCATCGCTTTCGTGCGGCGACGCCCGCACAGCACTCTCCCTCCTTGAACTCGTCCTCATCTCCGCTCAAACGACACCAGAGTCCGCGCTGCTCGAGTCACTGCGTCGGTCCGTATCGACATCATATGACCGCACCGGCGACGCACGATACGATCTCATCTCCGTGTTGCACAAGAGCGTGCGCGGCAGTCAGGCCGGCGCAGCACTGTACTGGCTTGCGCGGATGCTCGAGGCTGGCGAAGATCCGATGTACATCGCGCGGCGGATGACCGTCTGTGCGAGCGAGGACATCGGGATGGCGGATCGCGGTGCGCTGCCCCTGGTAAGTGCCATTGACTTATGTGTTTCACGCGCATGGAACGTTGAGCATGTGGACCGTCTGTCACCACGGTTGCTTGGTGGACTGTGATCTAGGCTGTGGCTACGCTACAGACTTGTCAAACGGTGGGCATGCCCGGATGTCGTGGTCCTCTCACGGAACTCGTTACGTACCTTGCCGAGGCGCCCAAGTCGACGCGAGCGTATGAAGGATACAACCGTGCTGAAAGACTCGTGAAGCGGGACCCGACACTGCTCGTCCCTATCGTGATGCGTGACATGCCAATGGTAGCAATGGAGGTAATGGGCGATAGCCAAGCCTACAAGTACAACCCTGAATACAGGTGCGCGGTGTCTCGGCTGCCCAACACGGAATGGTGTTATTACTTGTGATTCATAGGCATCCAGTGACGAACGAATATCTACCATCATGCCTGCAAGGAGAAATCATACTGCGCAAGGAAGGGGATGTGTCGGATAAGTTGTGGGATGAGGATGCGTTGAGAAGGTGGGAAGAGGTTGAGAATAGAGGACAGGAATGGTCTGGAAGATACTATCAGACAGTGATGAGACAGTGAACGTTAGCCAATGGGGGCATCACGTGACTTCGCTTACCCAACCCAAAAAAATTGAGACGAGACGCGAGTTGCGTCCTTTAACTTACTTTTTTTCCTCACCACTAAAAACCCGTCTGCCATGTTCACCGTCGCCCGTTCCCTCCGCACCGCCGTCTCTCGCTCAGGCAACTATGCCGTATGTTCACTTACATACCTTCCTGACGCGTCATACTTATTTTCTACAAGGGCCTTCCACGCTCCTTGATCGCAAGGAACATGAACTCAAAGGTTTCCGGTACGCATACGTGTCACGTCCCTATCCTAAAATATTCACAATCATGTAGGTCCTGTTGTCGGTATCGACTTGGGAACGACCAACTCTTGCGTCTCCGTCATGGAGGGCAAGACTTCCCGCGTCATCGAGAACTCCGAAGGTGCACGGACAACACCCTCCGTCGTCGCGTTTACCAAGCACGGCGAGCGTCTCGTTGGCCTCCCTGCTAAGCGACAAGCAGTCGTGAACTCGCAAAACACCGTTTCCGCCTTCAAGCGTTTGATCGGTCGACAATTCAACGACAAAGAGGTGAAGGATGACATGAAGCATTGGTAGGTTTACTTTTTTCTTTCCATTTCTTCGACCTTATTATGTATGTTCGTTAGGCCGTTCAAGGTCATCCCCAAAGCCGATGGACGGCCAGCCGTCGAGGTAGAGTTCAACAGCAAGCAACAGCAATATGTGAGTCATGAGCGCTAACCCCATTCACCGAATGTTAAAATTGTTTTTAGTCTGCTGAGGAACTCTCGTCAATGGTCCTCGTCAAAATGAGGGAGACCGCTGAGCAGTACTTAAACAAGAAGGTCAAGTAAGTTCATCCCCACGTTGCCTTCATGTCGTAAGCATATACCGAGCTTCCAATCTGCAGCCATGCTGTCATCACCGTTCCTGCATACTTCAATGATGCGCAGCGGCAAGCGACTAAGGATGCCGGTCAAATTGCTGGCCTTGAGGTTCTCCGAGTAATCAATGAGCCTACGGCCGCTGCCCTGGCTTACGGTCTCGATCGCGCAGACAACTCTGTCATTGCTGTCTACGATCTCGGTGGTGGCACGTTCGATATTTCTATCCTGGAGATGCAAAAAGGTGTTTTCGAGGTCAAGTCGACAAACGGAGACACTCATCTCGGTGGCGAGGATTTCGATGTCGTCTTGGTTGAACATATCATCAATTCGTTCAAAAAAGAGACCGGTATCGACCTCACCAAGGACCAGATGGCCATTCAACGTATCCGCGAAGCCGCAGAAAAGGCGAAGATTGAACTTTCTTCGACTTCTCAGACTGAGATCAACTTGCCATTCATCTCATCAGGTCCCAGTGGCCCGCAACACATCAACCAGAAGCTGCTACGTTCGCAGTTCGAGTCTCTCACTGCTCCTCTCGTCCAGCGTACCGTCGAGCCCTGCAAGAAGGCGCTGGCTGATGCTGGAGTCAAACCCTCGGATATTAACGAGATCATCCTTGTGGGTGGTATGACGCGTATGCCAAAGGTGGTCGAAACCGTCAAGACTATTTTCGGTCGCGAGCCCTCCAAGGGTGTCAACCCTGATGAAGCTGTGGCCATCGGTGCTTCCATTCAGGGTGGCGTCCTCGCTGGGAATGTCACCGATATTCTTCTCCTCGATGTCACTCCCTTATCACTTGGTATGTTATCCCATTTAATGGTATCGTCTCTGGATTAATGAGTTGCAGGTATTGAGACGCTTGGCGGTATCATGACCAAGCTCATCTCACGCAACACCACTATCCCGACCAAGAAGTCACAGGTCTTTTCGACTGCTGCAGACGGCCAGACTGCTATCGAAGTGAAGATCTTCCAGGGCGAGCGTGAGCTTGTCCGTGACAACAAGCTTCTTGGAAACTTCAATCTTGTTGGAATCCCACCAGCACCCAAGGGTGTGCCTCAGATCGAGATCACCTTCGACATTGATGCTGGTACGCTTATTTACTCTTTTACTTCCGAATCCCTTCTCATATTCTGGGTAGATGGCATTGTCAACGTGTCTGCAAAGGATAAGGCGACGAGTAAGGACCAGTCCATGACCATCGCCTCATCGTCGGGTCTCAGCGACAAGGATATCGAGCGTATGGTCTCGGATGCAGAGCAGTATGCTGAACAGGACAAGGCCCGCCGTGATATTATCGAGGAGTCGAACAAGGCCGAATCGGTTTGCGTGGACACGGAAAAAGGTGGGGTCGCTGCGTCGATATGAGTTAACCTGGATGTTGATGGTGATGGTGTTTTAGCCATGAACGAATTCAAGGATCAGCTCGATGCCTCGGAGAAGGACAAAGTGACCAAGCACATTACCGAGCTTCGTGAGATTGCTGCCAAGGGTCAGGCTGGGGATGGTGCAACCACTGCCGATGCCATTCGGGAGAAGATCAACGAGACACAGCAAGCGTCACTTGGTCTCTTCCAAAAGGTAAAGATAGCGTACCTCCCTTCTCATATTGTACTCACAGCATTTTCTGAAGGTTTACGAGAAGAAGAACGCTGAGAACTCGTCTTCATCCGCCCCAGAGGAAGAGAAGAAGGAAGAGAAGAAGGATTAGGCCTGTTTCCACTTTCTTCTTGTCCAACCCACCTTCCCCTGCCCCTAGCTTTCGATCCCTTCCATTCGTTCGCGCTACCTCATGACCTACATGATCTTCGCTACTCATTTTAGAACGTCAAAAGTATATCGTCCTGCTCACTACCCACCGCTACGCATCTTCGCATGTTTATTGTACTCACGCATATTCACCACCCCCACTATCTACTCGCCCCACTCAGTAGTACCCTTTGTCCAGACACTTTCTTCTACTGTTTGCATCCGTAACAGAGTTGAACTTGCTCATGGCTGCGACAATGTCGTTATAAGTGCTGACCCAAGGTTTTGTGGATCAAATTCGTCAGGAATCAAGGGTCCCAGCATTTGTACACATCGTTTGACCTAGACATTACGTGACCGCCTTCTACCTTAGTTAATGCTACACAGACAGCAGCGTCCATTCGTTATCGTCGGAGTCGTCACGCGCTCGCTCCGGATACCTCTTGCATCTCCGGATTATTGCGCTTCAGCCCTCTCTCGACCTCATGTTCCCAGTCCGTGCCGAGCCATACGACACCGTACTCGCAAGACCCCACAATAAACAGTGCGACCACCTGGCCTGTACGAGGCAACGAAAGCCAGCATACACACGCACGCAAGCGGAACATCAGGGACGCGAGTGACAGGACGTCAAAGAAAAAATATGCGCACCGAGCCAGAGGCCCTGCAGGCCGTAGCCCGCGCGAAAGGCAAGCGTAATGCCGAGCGGGAGGGCAAGAACATAGTACGCGACCATGTTGAAGGACGCGCCGAGGTGCTGGCGGCCTTGTCCGCGCAGCACGCCCCCGCACGAGCCGGCCAGGCCGTCCGCAACTTGGAACGAGGCGACAAGAGGCATCACTTTAGCTACGAGCTGCACGACCTCCTCGTCATCGGTGAAGAGGTAACCGAAGACCTTTTTTTTTGGTTTATCTTCTTAGTGGGAGAGGGGGAGTAGCGAGGGAGAGTGACGCACATCTTTGGTGGCGAGGAGAGAGAGCATGACGATTGTTCCTGCCACCGCGCTTAGAAGCGCCGAGAGGTGTCCGGTGAACTTGGCCCCGGCGGCGTCACGCCGGCCAATGGCGTTACCCACTCGTGTGGACGCGGCGATACCTGTGTGGGTGGATTCAAGGGGAGTAGTGGTGGGAAGGGAGGACCAAGATAGGCGTGCGCCCAAAGGCCAATATGTCATGAGGTACGTTCGGATGGAAGAGAGAGAAGTGTGCCGCACCGATGCCGAACGGAATGGTATTTAGAACTTTGAAAGGGCCGGATGGACGAAAAGGGAGAAGACAAAGAAATGTTCTGTAAGAGTTTGGGGAGATTGGGGTAAAACGACCTTACTTTGGTCTGCGGTCATGATGACAGACTGTGCGGCGAGCGGGACATGACCTAGACGAGCGGCTGCTAACGCGACGATTTCGAAGGCGATCCTGAACGTAAGAGAGAACGGATCACGATCGCATGAGTACCGATGTCGCCGGAGTATGTGGGTAGTAGAGGAAGGGGGAAGGAATTGGGGGAAAGAGCGTTGTGGGGAGTGACGGCAGTGACGAAAGCCAAGACGCACCATTCCGATCCGAACATCAAGATGCCGGGGAAAGCAAGGTTGAGGAAGGCAATGCAGCTCCGGGCGTCCAGTACGGTGCGCAACTGGAGGCCGCCCCACGTCTGGTTCCGCGTGTGGGTCGGGGAGTAGGCGGTATATAGGATGAGGAAGAAGAACGCGAAGGAGAACGTGCACGCGAGCGCGATGGGAGAGCCATAGAGGCCAAGATCGGTGTGGTGCACAAAGTAGACATTGAGGGCGATGTTGATGGGGGTGACGAGAATGAGCACGTAAGTGGACGCGTCCATGATTCCTGGCGAGAAGCGCGGGTCAACGGCATACTTAGAAGAGAATATATAGCCTTGTGTTGCGTCATACCTTGACATTGCAAGTACTTCTTGAGGCTTTCAAAGCCGATATAGCCTGGAGCGGCCAGGAGTAGCACACGCAGGTACTGTTGGGTATCCCGGCTAAGTTCCTCTTCTTGGCCAAGGGCTATTAGGATAGGCGCCATGTTTGACCACATGATGCCGACGGGGATGAAAAGTAACCAAAGCATTATCACACAGCGCTGGAGGTGGACAGAGAGGTCTGCGGGGTTCCTCCCTCCCGTGAATGCTTGGGAACCTAACGTATCCAGGGCAGTCGAGCCGCCGAGAGCGACTGTCCACCCTGTACGTTGCAAAAAAACAAATATGTGGGATACTTAGTATGGGGCGAAAAGATCCAGTTACTAGCCGGTTACAAATGCCAACATGAGGGAGAAGGCGGCGACGGAGAGTTGGTTCGAACCGAGCTGTGCGACGATGGAGATGGAGACAGCTTGGATCGAGTTTTGTAAGACATAGGAAAAGATGACTAGAGATTCAAGATTCAAGACAAAACGATGTGAGTGGGTGATATGATCGGTGGCGGATGACGAGGATGACGAGGAAGGGCGAACGAACGAACCGGGTACGGAATCCCTGAAGAGGGTTGCGATCTCGCGCAAGCCATGCAGCCGGGGCGGAGCTGCCGGTTCGAGCACGCGAGAAGCAGCAGATTCAGCGGGGAGCAGCTGGTGGGGCTGCATCGACCCGGGTGACGTGCAAGAGCAAGAGCGCGGCGGGAGAAGTAAACTCGTCTCGTCCATAACAGCGTCAGGGCAAGGATATCACTTGAACCGTCCAGGATCCCCCTCTCCTTATATACCTGTGTCTATCCCTCTCTATTGGACAGGCCTGAGAGAGAATCTAACGCGTCGGGTGCATTTTTTATTTATTTTGGTTTTCATTGGTTCGGTTTATTTTGGGGCCTTGAATAAATGTTTTTGCATAGCAATTTCGTGCGCCCAGTCCTGTTTTCCCCTCTCCCATGACCTATGAGCGCAGGTGTGATGGAGGCAAGCCAGCGCTGCCCCTCGATCCCCTGAAGTCCTGATTCAGCTAGGAGCACGTAACGAAACTCAAATGGACCTATAACAACATTAAAAAAAAGACAAGCAAACAAACCGTCCAGCGCTACAGGATTTCCACGAGCGGGGTTGATGGAATGAGGAAGGGGCAATTGGAGGCGCGTGAGCGTGCGCGTGCCTTGTGTGATGTAAGGCGATAACGGCACCGTCATCGCACCTCACATTCCCCGGCGAGAGCTGGGGCTCGTTGATTTCCCGAGTAAAGTGAAGGATCCCGAGGTGGGCCTCCAAGAAGAAGACCTGGCTGTGACGTGCCGTATCGCATACATCATACATTATACACTACCCTTCGACCCGTCGCAAGTGTCCGTGGGTCCGTCCACCTGCCAGCGCGAGATATGGTGAGGGGCCACGAGGCAAAGCATGTCATGATATTTAAGGAACCTCCTGAAACTCGCTCATGCCCGGGAGCTGATACTGTATGTATCAGGTTTTCGCGCTATATTGGGTGTGATGGTGGCTAATACTTACCGGGAAGGTCTCCCCGAACACGATACGCCAATAGGCCACGTTCCCATCGCGCGCCAAGGATCTTTACGGTACGGATGACGCTGTCTCCTGATTTGGCAGGGCATGCGCATCCCTCCGATTTACTTGCCGTAACCCACAAGACATCCCAACCAATAGAATTGGCCACAGAGCCCAGGTGAGAGCGGGTAAAAGAGGAAATCCAAAACTCCAAAAAAAAAAAAGCGAGGGTGAAAATTTGTTATCGCGTCTCTTGCGATTCGGACGATCCCCCCAACGCTCCACGCTACGCTCGTCTTGACCAGTCACCGAGTGCAATTTCAACGGTCACGTAATTCGGGTGGCTCACCGACTCATCCCGTTATGCATTGCATATAGCCATCGTTGCCCCCACGCCGGCTCATACTGTACTAAACGGATGGAGCTTCGACGTAGTTTCGACGTGCATGCCCTTTGGGTATAAACCGTGTAGGTTCCTCCCATCCTCTGCACAGATGACGCCGGTGCATCGTGCACGTACAGTTCGACGCTGGTCACCGCGTCGCATGCCACGGCTCCGTATGTCCCATTCGCCTCCACTCATCTCGTCACTCTGTACGGCAGCGCGTCCCATTCGCGTACGTGGCTTGCGGTACACAATTTCCTGGAGACATCCGCGGGAACCCATCCATGTTCACGCCAGCTTCCGGGTCCGGCTTCATAACCGCTGCAGCGTATATGAAATATATAATATTCAAAACCATAAAACACAACACGAAACTTGTTTTCCGCAGCAAGCCATGCCGTCTGCAAGCCGTACGCCCCACAGCCGGATGCCGTGTCCCACCCTCCCCCCAAATGCCGAGCTCACAGATTGGTGAAACGTGGTGGAGGCATAATAGGTAACGACGGGTGGCGCTGCGCCCGTGGCGTTACTGAAAACGTAACACCCACAACTTGCACCATCCAATCCTCGGTCTAGGCCCTTATACATTCCCATCGGGGCAGATCACAAAAAAAAGCAGATGGCATGGTTCCTCCAGTCGAAGCTCCCATCCGTGACAGGAAACTCGATACGCCGCTCGCTATCGGTATCGTTATCTGTGCTGCGTCGACGTGTTGTCGGCCAATGGTAGAACCCCAGTAGTTTGGTATCAGATACTTAACTCGCGCGCGCCAGATTGATTGATGGGGGAGGGTGCACTGACGCTCGCGTATCATGGGTCTGTTTCCGGGGAGAACTTTCTGTTGAGCGTGATGTCGCTTCGGATCTTGCATTTCACGGGCGCGCTTGGGTCCGTGCCCTGACAGAGGGCGCACTAGCATGAGGGTGAGGGAGGTCATGAAGTTAAGAGATAGCCAGAAGGTTGTGAGCATGATGGGGGATCAAAGATGCCCAGAGTCGTCAGGGTTGTAGGGCAAGTAAAAAGCCATTAAATGCGGGTGCGATCGACGTAAGTGGGCAATCCGAGTCGCCAACGATATCACCCCGACTGAGCCTTCGCACAGTACTACGCACGTGCACCAGTGGGGAGGAGGGGTCGTGAGGCTAAATCGTTTGACATTATCGTTGAATTTCGGTGTCAAATTCGAGGCTACTTTCAGGGTACGCCAGAGGCAAAAGACATAAGTAAGATAAAGACCATCAAGGGTAGCAGCGTCCGACAGGAGCGGCAATGTGTAACTTACAGATCAGGCTTAAGCCAGGGCAACATTATTGTACGGGCTATTGTGAGGCGCGCTGCTGGTGCTCGAGCCTGAGATACAGTCAGACACCAAAGTCAACAAGTGCACATGGGTTGCGCGTGTTAGGGTGAGTGTGGGAGCCAGGGTAAAACACATTGTCCGTAGTGCACCGGCAGAAAAATCTGTCTCGGCAACAGTTTGTACAAACGTATGTCATTAGATTGATGACGGCATGAGTATATGCATGTGTACGCACCAGCAACAACAGCCCCAAAAAAAGGTAATTGGTCTTTGACCTTCGAGGGATCCGAAACAGGACGAACTGAAGAGATCTCCGTACAGACACAGCCTGAGAACTGGGTGACGCGATGAAAAAAAGGGATCCCTAAGACGCCACTATAGTTGCGATTACATATCCTTGTTTATGATGTTATGGGGAAGGGAGTGAGGTTGATACTATAGTGAGTAGCCCTCATGCCCTGTAACGTAAATGATCAGGCAAGATCGACGAAGCTACTGATTCTGGGGTAATCACGTTTCGAGCAACAATTTCCCTCGTTTCTCTGCCCGCATTCGTCAGCCCAAACCAGAATAGGGCGGGAAAACGAGGCATCGAAAACCGTTTGCCAAGGATACGCCCCCTTGCGTCGCCCTATATTGGGGTAGTTGTGGACGAGTCTCTTCCCCCACGTGCAAAGAGTGGAGGGCAGAAAGGTCGCCGATCACCAGTCGGCATTGGAAAGCAATGTCACGGTTGCAGGTGCCAGTGATGGGGTTCTCAGCGATGGCAAAGATAGTTACCATATTCCTCCTTTTAGATGTGTTTGTGGGTAAATAAAGTGGGGTCAGAGAAACCTTTCTCATATGAGAATGATAAGACTGCCCAGCGGTGCCATGATGGCCACACAAGGCGGTTGCCTAGTCCGAGGTGGGGTTTACTAAGAAAAGGGTGAGATTTTACAAACGGCTTGCTGCCCGAAAACGTATCAAAAATGCTGCGTGGCATTCTCGACCTGGCTCGCCATGAAAACGTTGTTTGTGTTGTTTACGGCAGCGGGCTGCGCAGACCAGGAACACGTCTACGAGCGTCAATCGCTTCCAGAGCCGAATTTTGCCATTCGTGCATCTAATCTGGGGGACATCGAGCGTCGTAGAACGTCCGGATTCACATGCGGGGAATACATAAAGAGGTGCGCAAGCCTTGCTTGTTGTCGGATAACGGCAGCAGTCTGGGAAAGGGGAAGGACATCGAAAGTAAGGGGAGGCGCGCAGTGGGGCAGGGTGGAAATGGCTCTTGCATGTGCAAATACGTATGTGTAGGGTATGGAAGGGTAATAGAGGGGTCGAGATATGATATACAAAAAGGTAGAGTCCGTAATGAATACTCGGTGAGCTCGGATAAGAAATGATGCGCAAAACTAAAATGAGATACAACCACGATGAGTCTCCCCCCCAACAAGGGAGCCACACACGCCAACTGTCCTATCAACGACATCACCATCATCACTGACACGGGTGCCTTTATACGCTACGATTGCCTCCCTCGGACACCGCCACTGCCGCCATTCATACTACCATTCCATCTCCCTTCCTCTCCAACACCCAGCTGCGACCTCGCATCCGAGTAGAGTGATTGCGACGATCCACTTGCCACCGTACCGCTCAACGGCCGTTCGCGCTCGCCTCGCCTCTGTCCCCCAGGAACAGACAGCGTCGAAGATTTATGGCTATATACCATGCTCGCCTGGCGTGAGGGGTGAAGGCCATTTGATGAGCCCATGTAAACCTGCGGAATGCGTTCTCCCACGCCACTGGGTTTGAGCCGTGCCGCCAAAGCCGGTGGCTGGAGTTCGCCATGCTCGGACGGTGGTGGCGAGCTAGTAGAATTGAGACCAGGTGTGTGCCCGTCTGAGACGACAGAGTAGAATGTCTGCGATGACCTGGTCGACGCACTCGAGCTCTGCGCATTTTTGCTGAAGGACGGGTAATGCTGCATCGTGGGAAGGGAAGAAGATGCAGCACTTGTGAGGGAGGAGAGGCTCCCACGGAATGCCCCTATGAGCGGTATGTTTGACGTTTTTGGGATATGCAACCAGCTTGTGGGTGCGGGTGCTGGTGCGTGTGATTCCGTGCTCGTCGCGGTTGGGGAAGGGCCGCGCTGTGGCGAGCCATCCGTGACTGAATCCTCAGGGAGTGTGTCCATCGGTGCGCGGGCGATGCGTGTGCGGGCATGACGGAGGGGAGGTTGAGGCGGGGAGCGAAAGGAACGGGATAGACCAGGTTCCAAATCAGGGGAAGAGGGACGTGCCGAGAACGATTTAAATGCTGGAGCGAACCGTCGTGGAAAGGATAGGGAATCGGCATCAAGGGTGCTCTGTGCGCTCGGTGGAATGGTAGTCCCTGACTGCGCTACAAAGCGTGAGTACTCTGTGTTGGTGCTTGGTTCCGCTTCGAGGAGCGGCACGGATGCATCGACAGAGATGGTACGATTGTGGACGTCACGGCGACTATGAGTAGTTGATGAGGTGCCACTGCTAGACGTTGAACTCTTGACGTGTTTGGGTTGTCGTCTCGCGGCCCGGCGCCTTGCGAATGGTACGAGAAGAAGGATAACGGCGACGATGAGGAGGAAGCCACCGACGCAAGCGGCGATGATGATTACAACGTTGTTTTTGTTTGCTGAATGCGATGTGGTGGTACTAGTGGGCCCTGCAGTTTGCTAGGACAGTAGGAACGTGGCTTAGTCAAATGACCCAATTCAATGCGAAAAAGGGTCCGGAATATCACTCACTGCGGACCCAGTGGCTGACGTCGGAGTGACGCTCATCTCTTGGCTTATTTGACCTTTGACGTCCGGACAGTGGTGGGTTGTCTACGACGGTCCACAGAGAAGTAGAGTAGAGTGGGTGTTGAGGGAGGATAACCAAGATGGGCAAGGCGGTGTTGACATGGACAATGAGTGTCGTTGTTGTCGCAAATCTGAGTGGCACGTTGGGCGCTCGCCAGTAAAGTTATATTATTTTTTACTCACACACACACACGCATACACACGCGATCAAAATGAAAGGTAGTCTGTAACTTGTTAAAGTAGGAGACAAAACGTGGGATGGCGTAATGAAAATGAAAATGTGTGGTGCCGATCACGTGTGCAGTCTGATATACCCGTGTCGTTTTTGTTTTGAGACCGAGTCGTTGACCCGACGATGAGCTCTCTCCACTCTTGCCATTGGGACTGGTGCCGCTTCACAACAGTATTACACGGTGACTTTGTTCAACACGTCACATCAGCACACATAGACAAGGCTGAACCAGTCAAGAGAGACGACATCAGTCTCATTCGTCATGTCGAACGAGGTGCACCTGGTCACAGTGGTGCGCTAACTTAACCCCGCCAGCGGCGGATGCCCCTGATAGACTACTTCATAGGTGACCTCTTTAGCAGCAGCGCGGTCACAACGTCCCAATCCGAAGCGCCCCAATCCATTCCACATCCTGTAGGATCAACCGTGAGCATGCAGTCGCCTCTGCTATCACTCCTTAACCCTCATCCTCAACACGTCTCGAAGGCAAATCACCCAGGTTTCTCCAAACCGGCAGACACTCAAACGATAAACAACGCGCTGTCATTTGTCTCCGGTTCGACCTACATCCTCCCGGTTTCCCCGCAAGCGCAACAGATGGCTGGCCCTGATAGTTATGTCGGTCATTGCTCGTGTTTTGACCATTTAGCTTCGCATGGCACTCAATAATTGAATGCATTTTTAGGAACAGAGCCCGACAATTTCACAGCTGGAACTACAAACACAGGCAGCATACAGATCCCAGAGTTTTGTATAGCAAACCGATCTTGTTTCGCTTCGGTCTCGCATATGTCACTGACGAACTGTATGGAGCGCCTTCTCTATGTTGCAGGGCCTTATGGTACTGTGAAGCATTGTGTTTCTTATCTTCTAATTCAAGAACAGAGATGTCGTAGGGCAAGTTGGTCCGTCGCCGTTCCGCTAGCCTGAGAATCTTGTTCTCTGTTCTTCCAGTCCATTTTAACCACTTAATTTTGTGGTCGGCCGCTGGCCATACTAACAAGTAATATCTATCTCTGCTTCGCCTTTGCGTGGATTTTTTTTTCTTTTTGAGGATTCTCGAAAGCAGTACACGCAAACCAAGCAATTTATTTTCGAGAACTATCTGTACTGAGGATGACCCAACACACAGAGCAATACTCAAACCCGCTCGGCATCAGAAATCACGGCATACTCACATAGCTATCATCGGTGCTCGGTTCTCTCATGCTTAGACGCGATGCGACGCATGTATCATTGAATTGACGGAGCGGCCCTTCAAGGAAAGGAAGAATCTATAATTTACTTGTAGGTCATGCCATATGATCCTGTGGCGGGTCCCTCTGTTGTCATTGTCTAAACTCTCTACCAGCGGGCCCTATAGTAGAGCGGCAAATGCGTAGAGGAACGCGGTGCTCTAGGATCCATATGGCCCGATGAGCAGCTAGACCCCCAAACATAAAGAATCCATCAACGGTTGTACCACAGAGCCCGCCCTAGATATGTCTTTTCCCCCGAACCGCCTAGTTCTTCTGTGTGTACTGGTTCAATGGAGCAGAGTGTGAGAAGCCGTGTACTGCTATGTTTCATCTGGTCGTGCAATTTGCAAACAGACGAGCGCCACATCAATGAAATGTATACCTGAATCGAAACTGATACCTTTATGGGTCGGGTAAGGGTCAAATCCATAGTTAGTGCCGTGCCCATCAAGCCACATCCATCATTACTCTTATCCTCCATAAGTCATTACAGTGTCGTGAGCTTTGGTCAATCATCTGGGGTACTTATCTGATAAGCCGTTGACAGATCAAATATGATCTCGGCGTTTCATTTTACAACGACGCGATCTTCAAGTTCTTCCCTGGCGTTCTGTATCTGTGTAAGTACCTTTCATCCAACCAACTTCAAGTTTGCGAGACCCTCCAAGGTCGTGCGGCGATACACGGCGAGTAAATTTGTGCAGGAGCTGAGCAAGAGACTAGACAGGGTTTCCCGGGCCTGCACTCGTTGCGGTCAAAGGATACGACTGCGCGATCCTGTGCTGCCAGTGTAAGGCTATGCAATAGCACGGGTTTTAAGTCTTTCGACACCATGGGGCACTAATTGTATAACTACAGTACTCGGACAAGGGCTGTGTGGAGTTGCACCGCTGACATCCATCCAGCCTTAGTACTCTTGCAGTACGCAATAGTGGTGCCCTACTATGGGTTTATGACAGGTTTAAAATTGAACTAATGCACTCTGATTATCTCTCTCCCCCTCCCGGGAATCTCCCACTGCTCTCGTTTATCATTCCATATAGAACGAACGAGATGTCCCTCGCTCGCTCCATGCCCGTCATGCATACAATCGCTTCCTCCCCGACCTTTCAAGATGTGTTCAACGGCGCCTTGGGCGAGTTTACCGACCACACAGGAAAGGACCTCACTACTCATCCACTCACTTCCGAACTTGAAAATTGCCGGTCTGCTGATGACGTCCTTCGCGTACTTCGAGAGCAAGCCAAGGCCTTTCGTGAATTTCGGGAAGGCAACAAAAAGTTGATGAAAATTCTCGACCCGACTGTAAATGTCATATGCTCGCTTTCGCTCGCGTTTGGTGATACTATTGGTCTGGTAGGGGGTCTTCAATTGGTTTGACTCAGATGACCATCTCCTGACCTCCCACTCGCAGGCTTTCCCGCCAAAAATGGCAGTCTTCAGCGGTATTGGTTTCCTCCTTATGGTCTGTGTCGGCCTCTCTCTTTTGCTAGCGGACTCTTGTCATACTAAAGTCTACCATCAGACGGCCAAGGACATAAGCACCAGCTACAATGCGCTTATCGACTTGTTCGACTGCATTGGGAGCTTCCTCAAACGTCTTCAAATCCACAAAAGTTTCTCGACTGGAATGACAGAGATAGCTGTGAGGATAATGGCCGAGTTGCTGTCTGTTCTAGCGCTTGCAACGGAGCAAGTCAAAACGGGACGGTTCAGTGAGTTCTTCCTTTAGATTATCGTAGTTTAACCTTGCTGAGCACATAGCAGCGAAATTTGGAAAGAAGCTGATGGGAGAAGACAAAATCATGGCAGTTCTGCACAGGTTAGACAGGCTTACCCAAGAGGAGGCTCGGGTGACCGTTGCACAGACCCTGGAGGTCGTCCAGGGGCTGGTAAGCAACATGAAGGTGGTGATGGGTGGTGAGTCAGAGTTGTCCAAACTGTGACATTCCTAATACTCCTCTGCGCAGACGGCGAGGTCTCAACAGAAGGTATTCGTAACGCTCTCAGTAAGTTCGAGCTGCGGGCATTGGGTTCTGTACAGCAGCTAAATATGGGTGTTAGTTGCCATGCAAGAGATTGTCGAAAGTATAAACAAGCTACAACGTACGTTATTCCTGCTTAAGCCCCCTTTGATTGGCCTCAAAATAAGTAATTTTAATAGGTGACCAGTTGCAGATCAACATTAGAAATTGGTTGTCTGCACCTGACCCATCAATAAACCACAACTTGAATGCTGCGTGCAGAGCGCAACATTGCGGAACGGCGGAATGGTTCATTAAAGGCCGTACCTTTTCCCAATGGAGAGCAAGAAGTTCTACATTATGGGTCTACGGGAAACGTAGGGATTTCCTACCAGTCGCTCATCGACCATTGTTCATCACCTCTTGTCCTTCATAGTGGGCTCGGGAAAGAGTGTCCTCTGGTAAGCCACTCCTCAACTACTTCTGAATACGCGGGACTTACGTGGTGACTAGTTCCAGGATTGTCGAATATATAGAAGATTTGCGCAAGTCTGGATTAGCTTGGGTCCTCTATTTTTACTTCGATTTCAAAGACATCGACAAGCAAAGTCGCCGTGCCTTACTCTCTTCCTTTCTCGTCCAACTATGTGCTCGGTCCGACCCCTTCTGTGACATCATCTCCCGCCTGTATTCGACCCATGACCATGGCGCCCGCCAACCCAGCGAAGAATATCTCATGCGGTGTCTCAAGGAGATGCTCAGCCTTCCAGGACAAGGCAAAATTTACATGGTCATGGATGCACTCGATGAGTGCCCCAACAAGCCTGGCATGCCATCCCCGCGCGAAGAGATTCTGGGGACCATAGGGGAGCTCGTTGGCTTTCAGCTCCCGAATCTACATCTTTGCATCACGAGCCGGCCGGAGGTCGATATTCGTGCCGCTCTTGAGCCTTTGACATCTCACCCGGTATCACTCCATGATGAAGGCGGCCAGAGGCAGGATATTATTGACTACATCGTCTCTGTCGTTCACACCGATCCAAGGGTGCAGAACTGGAGGGACGAAGATAGGCGACTTGTCATCGATACACTGTCAGAAAAGGCTGACGGCATGTAAGACACTCTCACATGAAAATACGCAGCAATTTCTCATAGTTTATCTAGGTTTCGGTGGGTTTATTGCCAGCTAGAGACGCTGCGCCGGTGCTTTCCCCCAAGTATCAGGCAAACCCTAAACGACTTGCCTGCAACCTTGGATGAAACTTACGCGCGCGCGTTGCTGGGAATAGAGGAGGAGAAGCGGGAATTTGCGAAACGCTTTTTCCAATGCTTGGCAGTTTCCGTTCGTCCCCTTCGTGCTGAAGAGCTTGCGGAGGCCATGGTAGTCAATATTGACACCGAAGGGGCACCCATGGTTGAGCCAGGCTGGCGCCCAAAAGACCCCGAGGAGGCCGTTCTCAAAACATGTTCCAGCCTCATCACAATCACAGAGATTGACGGCTCTCGAGTCGTACAATTTTCTCACTTCTCTGTCAAGGAGTTCCTCATTTCCAGCCGCCTCGCCGCCTCCACAGATAGCCTCTCTCCTTATCACATCGCCCCACAAGCTGCACATGCGACTTTCGCGAAACTTTGCCTCCGTGTCCTCCTCCAGCTCGACAGCTGTGCTGATAAACGCAATATCAAAGCCTTTCCCCTTGCTGAGTACGCTGCCCAGCACTGGGTAGAACATGCCCGATTTGGTGATGTCTCACTCCATGTCCAACGAGAGATAGACAGTCTCTTTGATCCTGAGAGGCCACATTTTGCAGCTTGGGTCCGGATATACGACATCGATCCATCCAGGAGATCTATGGTCGACACCCACCACACGATCTCCAACGCATCCCCACTACACTACGCGGCGCTATGTGGTCTCCGTGGCCCAGTTGAGCGTCTCGTGACCTTACCGTCACAGGAGATCGATGGGCGGGACGACAGAAGTCGGACTCCGTTGCATGCGGCCTTGCATGGAGGCCATATAGAGGTGGCACAGTTTCTAGTCGAAAGTGGTGCCTGTACGGATACCTGGGACGACGATGACTGGACGCCATTGCACATCGCATCTCAAAATGGAAATCCCGAGGTTGTGCAGTTACTCCTTCAGCAGGGGGCCGTCGCGAATACGCAGACGAAGGGCCACCACCAGTCTCCACTGGACCTAGCATTATACAACGGAAATCTCCAAGTCATACGCTTGCTACTAGAAAACGGAGCCAACCCAAATACCCGCGATGACAAGGACCTGACTCCGCTACATATAGCATATCTGCGTGGAAACCTGGAGGCCACTAAATTGTTGCTCGTTCATCGCGCAAACGTAAACGCACGGAAGAAGGACCGTCAGACGCCTTTGCACTTGGCAGCGTGGGATGGAGAGATCGAGTTCACACGTTTGTATCTCGAGGGCGGGGCAAATGTCAATGTTCGTGGCGATCGAAACAGGACCCCACTACAAATGGCCTTGGGAATTGGGAAAGTCGAAATAGTGGGTTTGCTTCTGGAACACGGAGCAGATATGAATGTCCGAGGGAACTGGGAGGACACGCCGTTACACCTGGCCTCTGAAAACGGCGACCTCGAGATGATGTCTTTACTACTGGCGCATGGAGCGGACGTCAACGCCCGAGACTCTCAAGACATGACCCCGCTTCATTTGGCACTTCCCAACGCCAAACCCGAAAGAGTAATCCAAATACTGCTCGAACACAAAGCGGACGCGGATGCCAAGAGCAATCAAGGCAAGACCCCGTTGCACATGGCATCAAAGAGCGGGAAGCTGGAAATAGTGCGTCTACTTCTCGAACATTCCGCCAGTGTAGATGCCTGCTCGGAGCAAGGTTCGACCCCCCTGCATGAGGCCTCGGCGACAGGACACCTCGAAATTGTCCGGCTGCTCCTTGAGCACGATGCGGATGCTGAAGCCCGAACGAAAGATGGCACGACTCCTCTGCACATGGCCTCTATGCGAGGATGGCTGGAGGTCGTCTCGCTGCTCGTTGAACACGCCAGCGCGGACGTAAACGCCAAGGACTATGGCCACTGGACCCCGTTGCACATCGCTTTGGCGTATAACTGGCACGGACCTGAGGTCGCGCTTTGGCTAGTCGAACATGGAGCAAACGTCGATTCGCGAGAGAACGATGGATACACGCCGTTGCACTTCGCTTCTGTGGAGGGACACCTCGAGGTTGTGCGTTCGCTTCTTGAAACCGGTGCGAATGTGCATGTTCG
>Ga0307510_10003395_pt1 | contig 18588 bp, 12 predicted proteins | sample 12_EM_MG_FD_207224 | JGI IMG/M metagenome (GOLD analysis project Ga0307510, IMG submission 207224) | Populus trichocarpa ectomycorrhiza microbial communities from riparian zone in the Pacific Northwest, United States - 12_EM | ecosystem: Host-associated > Plants > Roots > Unclassified | place...
AAAGAACTGTTCTGTAACAGGAATGCCTACAATAATATGACCATTGTATTGCAGGAAAGATGTGCTGCTGCTGATGCCATATCTCTTGTTGCTCAAATATTACACAGATCTAAAACTCATCTTCAGTCAATGCTTCTTCAAAATAATCCAGCTATAGTGGAAGATTTTTTTGTCATACTGGTATATTTCCTTGTTTTACTGCATTGTGGAGCATCTTATCAGCCATGATGATTTCAAATCTTGCTAAATTAATTTGACACTGTATTGATGGGAAGTTGTTAAATTGGATATTTGGTATCTCTTATGTTGACATAATGAGATACCGTAGGAGAGAAATATGCCTGTCCAGGTATTATTCCATGTCCAAATTTAGCAGGAAAACCATCGGACATCTCATAAAGTAAATCAGTTTTCCAATTGAATACCAGAGCTTGGGAGTTTGCTTACCTATCCATGTATGCACACCATGTTCTGATTGTTCCATTTTCTAGGTTGTTGTATAGGTCAAAAAGGAAATGAGCAATGGTGGAGTTGAAACATCCAAGTTTTGAGATTGTTGTTGGTTAAGCGAGAGGGAGGACTTGATTGGCTTCCACCCTACATTTCTTACCATACCTATGCCATCTATTTTACAACGTGCCCATTACTTGAACAGGCATACTCATTTTATTCTCTCTCTCTCACTCTCTCTCTCACTCTCTCTCTCTTTTCCTTTCCTTTCCTTTTAACCCTAATGAGTAAAGTTGTCCAACAACAAAGTTTGGACCATAATCATATCCCCTTACCTAACCTTCACAGATTATCTTTTCTTCTCAGCTTGTTTTTGTCTTTACATGAAATATGTGCTTTTGGTCCTTAATTTAGATACAAATGTTTTCATTCCTTTACTGTTGACAAGTTATCTTTTATCAGGTGGATTCTGTACCTGATCTTACAGAGCACATACACAGGACAACTGCAAGATTACTTCTTCATATCAACGGGTAAGTCCAGAATTGAATCATGTTGATCAAGCCCTTTTAGATTTATTTAACCATCACACGCTCTTCTACTTTAATGAACTGAATAATTTCCATGAATCCTTATCAGATGCCCATGGCCATCTCCAATGGAATTTCTCACTACAGATACTAACTTATGACTTTTATCCTTGTTTTAAGATACATTTACATTTGATGGAACTGTTAATCTTTTGTGTACTTCAAACTACTCAAAGGTTCCTCAAAGCAGCCTTTTGAATGGCAAGTCAATTCCTCTATCAAATAAAACTTGCATAACAATAATACTGGCAACCCTATTAGCACTCAAAAATCCTTGAAGTTGTGATTTGAGTCAAAGAAATCAGCCTATAGCATAAAATGGAACCGGCCTACTGCCAATTAAATAAAAATTGCAGCTTGTTAATGGAGTCAAAATTAGGAGCCAAGGGAAATATGATGCAGGATCATCTGCAAATCCTATTTACAGGGCATGAAAATTTCAGCAGGGGCCGGATTGACCTAAATATCATATTTAATGTATTTGGTGATTAGATTAATCAGTTTGTTATTGGCAATGGAAGCAGCAGTCTTGAAACTCATAAGGAGCACTTTAAAATTGCTTGAGTGAGGAATGCACATAATTCGAGACAATGAAATCTGAATTTAATATAAAGGAGGAATTGCAGCATCAAACGGGTGAGCTGTGAAAACGTGCAGGTATTAATTGTTTTGTCTATGTCACACAATTGCTTACAAAATATACTTGATATTTATCATGTTTAAAATCAGATTTGAATGGTTTGCAACATCACTCAATAAGAACCTACCTTGAAGAACTAAAGTTATACGCAATGATCACTTCCACCTTACATCTATAAAAAGATGCGATGAGTAGTATAAAATCATAATGAAGTTGATCAATCTTTTAAAGAGTTTGGAAATTCAATCAATCACAAAAGATAGCAAAAATACTAATTTGTTTTTATTAAAAATAGTCTTTCTCTAAAAAGTGTCTACAAAAAAAATATTTATACTAGAAATAATTCTTAGTTTAATAGGATATCCTTAATAAATAATAATAATCCAATGAATCAAAATTTAATAATGACTCTAATATCTTTAAAATGTCTAATAATAACTAAAAGATAAATAAAACAATAACCCAACTAATTTAAATAAGACATATTGTTTTCATAATCTACTGGTAGAATTAAAGCTCAATTTCAAACATATGGTTCTCTATTGTCTTAATGAATTAGAAGGCGTGCCATATACTACTAGAAAACTATAGATGTTTACTTTCCAATGCAACTAGAATCACATTAAAATTTCTTTTGTAGCTTCAATTATGACCAAAACATGAAAGAAAGGTTAAAACTGGTAGACTTGAATCTTCTTATTCCAATCTTTTTGTAATGCCGGAATGCCCACATACAAATCCTTGTTGAACATGAATTAACTCAAACAAGGCTTGTACTTCATTATTTAATATTTTCTTGAAGTCTACCTTAGCTTATGTGTTTTGAAGAAGTCCATTAAAAAGTTTTTTTGAATCTCTTAGTCCTAAGTCTTGTCACTAGACCAACTTGAATTTTTAATGGATTTCTTGGTGTTGCTTGGATCGCATCATTTCCTCTCTTCTCGAAATGATTCGTTCTTGAATCATCACCTATATCAAATAAAAAGAAATAAAAAAACATTGAATGTAGCACTAACATCATACTCGTCTAGTTGATCCATTTCTTAGGCATTGTCATTAATCCTCTCTATGATCTAAAAATGATTATCTTCTCGAGGCATCAATTTTGATTTCTATGTTCAGGAAACCTTTTTTTTTATATGCATCCAAACCCAATCTCTTGATTGAAACCTTACTAATTTGTGCCCTCTATTAGCCTTGCATGTTACTTATTTTTCTTCTCTATCTTTTGCCGTGTATCTTTGCATATAAGTCTTTCACCACCTGAACTTTTTTATTACCATTAAGACTAATCTTTTCATTAATAGGTAAAATAATCAAATCTGATGATGTATTACTTTGGCTGAAGCCTTCAAATTTCACTCAGCCTCACATCCTCATCATTATTTTGTAATACAGTCTGCTTGACTTCTATTTTTTTCAGCTTCAATTGATCTTCATACACTTGTCTAGGTGATTGAAAATGGTGCAAGTGTGTATGTTTTCCCATCCTTTTTCATTGTATATCTATTTTTAAACCTACCATGCTTGATTTTCCTATCAAATTATCAAGGTCTCCCCAACAATAGGAGTGCAACATTCATAGGAACATCTCATAAAACCTCCTTCTTATATCTCCCTGCTGAGCATAGTTTTTAAACCCGACCCGGTATAATGATCGGGTCACGGGTCAGATGGGTCAACCCAAAAAAAGAGAGGAGAACTTGCAAACGTCTATGCCGCAATCTCTAAGCAAACTGAGTGGAAACATCGCGTGTTCCCATTATTTCAAGAAATAATAAAATTCTCATTCAAATTATACAAGTCGTTGAAGGACACCACCCACTTGCAGATACTCGACACCCTTGATTGTTTACCTCAAACTAAAATAGAGTTAAAATCTTCCCCCCTACACCTCCATCACATGGGCAGATTGTCTACTAAACTATGAAGAGTCTCCGCCCAATTAGCCTCCTAATTACTCTACTAATTGACTGTTAGCGTAGGTTGTGGGCAACGAAATGAGAGGGAAAAGTCTCTGTATGGCTGCCGGCTGCTATGAAGAGGCATGTGGGTACAAATAACATCAGCTTCATCTAACCTTATTCCCATATTTGAAATAATGATCAAGAGTCTTCTGCTCATCTGCTCTTCTTCGTGACTGAAATGGCGTTGAAGATGATCAGTTTCCCATGTAAAATACAACCTAAAATTTAGATTCCATGAACCTTGGTTACCTATTAGCCAAAAAAAATTAGCTGAAGAATATATAATATTTCTTTAGTTACAATATTTGTCTGGGTCATTAATACCATCTTTGACACCAAGCACTCTTTACAGGTATGTTGATCGGATTGCTAATGCTAAATGGGAAGTAAAAGAGCTTGGGCTAGAGCACAATGGGTTTGTTTCATTCTTTCGTTTTATATTAATAATCAATTCATTAATATTGTTCAAGTTTATGATCTCATAACTTCCATACCATTTTTCTTTTGTTTCTTCTAGTATTTGTAGTGCAATTTGTGCTATCAATCGAAGTTTTTGATGCACTGGTCTGTTCACCAACTCTGGTTGACTTAGGGTTGAGTTTCTGTTTGATGATAACCCATTGCTTTGGAGCTTTTTTTTGGTCATGACCTTAGTCCTCTCCCTTTCTGCTTTTTCCTTTGTGACACCCCATGCTTGAGCTTGACCCATGTTAATCAATGGAATTAGGGCTTCATGTTGATTATGTTAGCTTTTGATTTTTGATATATGCGGACATGATTTCCCTTGCAATTATTTAATATGACAGGGATTACTTTTACAATAATTATGTATCTAGCAGAATATACTGCTTTCATTTTATAATCTCCTTTTGGGTATATTGACAGGTATGTTGATTTACTGTTGGGAGAATTTAAGCACTATAAAACGAGGCTTGCACATGGTGGTATTCACAAAGAGGTAATGGCTGATCTGCGTCTCGTGAGGAGCAGCATCCTCAAAATTTTTGAATACAGAATGTACAACTAGAAATTCATCATTTGTTTTCTTGCTAACTAAATATTTGGTAGATTAAAATCTGAACGAATATGATGTTTTACATTCTGGATACAGGAGCACTTTGAATGCATGTGTCTGTGCACATCTACTGATAAATAAATGGGTTTCTTAGGCTGGCTAATTTTCTGGTAGTAACTCAGTTAACAATCCTCCTAATCATTGACCTTTCCTGATATAATTGGCATAATTTTCTTGTGTCCCTGTACTCTAAACTTGTTGTGATGATACTAAGCAGGAGGAAAAAAAATATTAACATGAAGTACTTGCAAATCATGGATGTTTAATGAGCACTTCACATACAATAGTTAAGTTCTGTGTTTCTTAGCAGTAGGGAGACATGATGTCAACTTTTTATGTAACACTAGGTGGCTTGGGATATGTGGAATGGATTCTTTGCCTTCTTTAGTGAGCAGTGGGCAAGTGGAGGAGTTTTTGCAAATGTTTTTGTGGGTTTTGGGAGGTGGAGGTCCTTAATCTTTTATGGATGTGCTATGTTTATTGTTTGGATGGAGTAATTACTCTCTTTCCAAAGTGTAGGGGCAGTTACAGGGGTGTCTTTAGCAATTATTTAGTGGGACTGCAGTGCCTTTTTTCATGGTTTTGTTTCTTGCTGCTTACTTTTCTTTATCTTGTCATGATTCACGATCTTTGCTTTTGTATTATTTTCTTCTCATTATCTAATAACATATTCTTTTATCTATAAAAGAATTATTTAACTAATAACTTCCACTCTTGTGACTGACTCTGTTTTAATTTTGTACTAACATAAATGTTTCTTTTCATGTTTCAAAATGTAAATAACTAATTAGTTTAAACTATTCTATCTTCCTAGGTTCAAGACCGCCTTTTAGAATATGGTCTCGAAATTGTCGCTGAAACCCTCATTGAAGGTCTATCACGGGTGAAGAGGTGTAGTAATGAAGGACGAGCCCTTATGTCATTAGATCTTCAGGTTCTCTCATAGCTGTTACCAAAAAAAAATAAAAACTGTGTTTCCTTTTTGCCCCTACTTCTTTTTGCACCTCCTGAGAAGTGATAAATTTATGTGCTATCTAAAATCCTTTCAGGTATTGATCAATGGCCTACAACATTTTGTCCATGTAAATGTCAAGCCAAAATTACAAATGGTTGAAACTTTCATAAAGGTAAGACCTGGTATATTCTATCCGACAAGTTCTTCAAAAGTATATTGGAGGAGAAATGTTTTAATAGTGACGTTGGAGGCTTGCAGTTTGACCAATTTGCCTCGTTTCTTGAATGCCTCTCTCAGTTAGAAATGCCTAGGCAACATATTCATTATCAAGATTATTAATCGGTGTTCTCATTCTATCAACCAATACAGGCTTACTATCTTCCAGAAACTGAGTATGTCCACTGGGCTCGAGCTCACCCGGTAAGAAATATTCTGCGCTGGCATTAAGGAAGTGTTCTATAATTTTCAATATACTTTTACTATTTCAATCTGTCTATTAATAACACAAATGCACATTTCCTTTTCAGGAATACAGAAAAAATCAAATTGTTGGGTTGATCAACCTCGTTGCTACAATGAAAGGTTGGAAGAGGAAAACCAGGTTGGAAGTCATAGAGAAAATCGAGTGAGCTGTGTGTGACTTTGAACAGTCATGCTAGGTTTTGGGTATATAAAATCTTGCACTCCACATTTTTTTTTTTCCCTTTTTTGTAACATGAATAATGTATATTGCAGAGTCTCATGTCCTTGATTATGCTAGGTTGTATATCGTGTAATATATGGTTTTACCATATGTGGGAATGTCAAATGTAATTTTGAATCACGTTATAATTGAAATAATGGATCTTGTAAAACTATGTTAATTAATCAAACACTTTTAAAATTATGGTAGTGGTAGAGTTTAGTTTCAACTACATCCGACCACTCTTCTATGGATCCTTGTTTTGTCATGCAAAGCAAATCTTGTCTTCCCATTCTTTGCCCTCTGAACTGCTGCATTATTATGCTGTGCAATAGTTGTCTTTTCTTCCCTTTCTTTGCTTTGTTTTCTACTGTAGAACAGAAGGTAAATGAAGAAAGAACTCATGAGGAATGGCATGTCAACTTTGCAGCCACAATGTTTGATTGCTCCATTTCTCTGGATTCTGGTGGTGTTCAATTTTAAAGTATAAAAAGAAAACGTTAATTTTATAGTATTGAAGAGCATTGATAGCTGAAATAGCATCTTGTTTTTGGAGGAAAGCTTGATTTTTATCATGAAGCACAACAAATTTCATTATAATCCCGAATAGCAGGAACATCTAAAGTAAGTCATATTTATAAATCTCATGCTTCAAGTTGCGATCATGGATAACTTTGGAAGGTTCAATCATTTTAGAACAACCCTGGACTTGAAAGAATCACCAAAGATGATTCTTTTGAACCTCATTGCCTCTTTGCTTGGTTGGTCTTGAGGATTAGAGGGTTGCTAACATGGCTTCCATTTGCAAGTAAAGTCTCTTCAAAACCTTCCCTTGGTTGTTTTCCACCATTGTTAATTGTTTTGTGTAGTAACAACCTCTGTTTGGCCTTGAAAAGTTGCTCTAATACCAATTGTTTAGGACTTGTCTTAATGAACAGTTGTTTAGAAAGAAATTTGAGGGAGAAAAGAGGGAATTAGAGAGAAGAGAGTTATGAAATTTCTGCAATTGTTCTTATATTATTTCTTGAATGACCAGCTTTCTGTACAATGCTTGTTTTATACATCAATACAGCTGATTACTAGCTATAACTAACAACCAGTTTCTCAACTAACTACAAACAATCAACTGATTCCCCTTCACGTGCAGAACTGTTGCTTTTGGTATTGCCTATACAATGGATAGGTGTTATCATTTATTGTATTTTTTTTTTATTATCATAATTTCACACGTAAGAAAACAAGTCCATGCATGAAGGTGGTGAAATTCTGCTCCTCTCCTTTCACCTTTTCGTTTATTAAGCTCACTTTGTGGTATAAATTAGGATTCAAGGCCAAAAGGCAATACGTAACAGTTGTTTTTTTTTTTTTAATTTTAATTTAAAAAAATTTAAAGGAGGAGTGGATTTTGCTGTATCCCTCATGTTTGATGAGTTGACTCGAGTTTTTTTTCTCTCATTATTTTTTTTTAAATTCATCCTTCAACATTGAATTGATTGAGAATTAGACTTCGTAATTTATTTTGATTTTCTTTATATAAAATTATTACCGTCTCATGAATCAGGTAAGAAGTTTTGTAATTTAACCCGGATTAACTTAAGTTATTTTTTTGTGCCATTTAATTTTTTAATTTTTCAATTTCAATTCCATCCTTTAAGATTAGGTTTATTGGGAGGTTGAACTTCATAATTTTTTACAATTTATTTTTTATAAGGTTATTTCAGTTTCATGACTCGGACCACGAGCTTGACAAGTTAACTCAGTTGACTCGAATTATTCTTTTTTTAATTGATTTTATTTTTTAATTTCATCATTTCACATTAAATTGATTGAAAATTAAATTTTTTTATTTGTTTCAGTTTATTTTTTATGAGGTTATTCTCATCTCATATTTCTAACTCTGATCACATATTTAACTGTGGATTATTTTAAATTAACCCAACTAGTTTTTTATTAACTTTTTATAATAAAAATATCACACAATTCCAATTTTATATAAAAATCAATCTATCCAAGTAAGAAAGATTTTCAATCAAAATATAACGTCGAAAACATAGAAAAAGAGAATAAGGTCTCCTTTTTTTTGTTTTAAACTCTGCCTTTTATATTTAAAAATCAAGCAGTATGTCACCGACAATGTGATCAATGTACAACTTTTTTTATAAATTCAATTTTTCTGTTGTCCCTCAAGTAAAAACAAGTGGACGATTTGGCCCTGAATCCTCTTTTTGTAATTATTTTTTATTTAGTTCTACACTTCAAATTTTTTTTTCTAGTAGCAATAGTTTTTTCTTTCTTTTTAAACACCCCTAATGGACATTCAAATTAACTGAAAAACTAACAATAGTGGAAAAATAATTGAAACCAGAAAATTAAATTATTTCCCATGAAAGAAGCACTCCGAAGCAAGCTCTGCAACAGCAGCCACTTTATCTATATAAATATCTTTGTTTTTGTAGTTCTCCATGCGTACTAGTTTTTGCTTGTAGTTGCTTCAAACTGTGTACGATCTCTCTCACCAAACTTTTCTCATTTCATGCTTGCTCTTCTGGTCTTTCTTTGCAGAAGCAGCTGCATCTGCTGCTGGTGACTGTGTGATTTGCCCCACCATTTTTAATGCAATGCAGGGTTGGTCTACTGGTACCTGTAGCCCCGCCATTATAAAGAAGATGAAAAAAAACAACTATGCGTACACTCTGAAGTTTGAATTGGAAATATGAATCACCTCTTTAAGATAAAGTAAGATTATCTATGTCTGTACTATTCCTCTCAAGGTTTGTCAGTGTACTGTTTTTCTTTTCTTTTTTTGCACACAGTGGTTACCACCAATCTATCTAATGCTGCTGACATCATGATTAGTACTTTCACCACTAATGCATACCTGGGATAAGAGTTTTTTTTTTTCTTATTTTAACATAGATAAAAAAAAGACACATTTAAAAAAATAATTAATAAATTAACACACTTAAATGAACTTAGGGGTCGAAAAATGGAGTTTTTCCGTTGTGTTTTGCTATTATGGAAGAAGAGACGAACAATAATTGGAGTTGATTTTTGGATTTGCTTCGCCGATATATGATTGAGGGACAAACTAGGTTGTGTATTATATCAGATAGACATATGACGATAAAGATTTCCATGGAACGTATTTTTTCGAAACCTATTAACAATCATCGATATTGTTCATGACACTTTGTGAGTAATTTAAACACAAAGTAAAAAAATATTTTCTTGAAAAATACGTTGCATAAGATGTGTGCACACCCTTCTAAACAGGAGTTTGACATTTTATATGAGAAGTTGCTAGAGACAAATGATGCAATTAGAGCATGACTAGATGCTGAACCTAAAGAAAAGTGGGCATTATTTTATAATTATGGTGGTCGTCGTTATGACAAGACCACAAACTTGTTGGAGGTTTTTAATAATGTTTTAAAAACTATTCGTCGCTTGCCTGTTTCAGCTACAATATAAATTTTTTTTAGGTGTAATAAATGTTTTGTAGAGTGTAGAGAAAAAAATGAAGAATTTTTAAGTCGTGATGTGTTGTGGTCTTCAAAGGTCCTAGCTAAGATACTGATGCGAAAACTTCAAGATCACACCTGATATCTCTTTTCTTTTTATCTTAAAGGTGATATATTTCAATCTGAGACATCTTTAATAGCTAGTGTTACAAGAAAAGTGTGAGACCATGCTCACATTAACATCAATCAAGCAACTTATTCTTGTGGCAAATGATAATTGTATCATCGATCATGCTCACAAATAATTTCATGTTGCACTTCATTAAATATGAACTATGTATAATTTGTAGATGAATTCTATTCCAACTTGTCATATAAAAATGCAAATAGTCCACATTTTCGACTTTTGTATGATACGTCATTGTAGCTTGCATATACTTATTCTTGGGTCAAGAGAAATCCACTCGTTTACATAATGAGATGGATGCTAGAGAGGGACATTCATTGAATATATATTATATATGCAGTCAAAGGGGTTATAATAGAAAAACTTATGAAACTAGATAATGTATGTTATTTTTTTATTTTTTTAAATTATGTCAACTTTAATTTAATTGCAAATGCTAACAATTTTTTTTATACAGGACCTTGAGATAGACATGGTTTGGACTAAAGAAGGTTCAACCTCTTTTAGAAATGTCAACAGGCAGGGCCACCCTTGTTACTGATGAAGGTCCTGATGATAGGTTGCTGTTATTTATACAGGATCAACATCATTCCAATGATATATGGAGCGATGAGGTCAGATAAATATTCTAAAGATTTATTTTGATGATTTAACTAAGTTGTTTGATATTTAGGGCGGTGATCCAGTGACACCTAGACAACATATCTTGATGGAGTTGCATGAACGTGTGCATTCGTATTTTATTGAGGTTGGTGTTTATAAAATCAGTTAGTTGCGTCGCATAAATCTTGACCATGCATTGATTGCAGAATTGGTGGAGTGATAAAGGCGCGAGATGCACACCTTCCATCTACGTGTTGGTGAGGTGACACCAACACTCGAGGATGTAGCGATGTTGATCGGTCTTCTGATAGATAAGACATCTATGACCAACAGTAGAGTTTTGATTGATATAGATTTGTTATGTGATTGTCTATGAGGACAAGTGCCTCCAGCCAATACTTATAGGGGCGACTGCATCAGGTTGACATTGTTGGGCGCTAATTTTAATACCCCTTAGTAGACGTGACAACAAACCAGCTTATTATGTATGCTCGGGCATACATATTACACATGTTTAGAGGATTTATTTTCACGAGTACTATTGGAAATGCAGTTTCATTGTACTTTCTGATGGTTCTTGATGATTTTTGTGCCATTTCAAATTATAGTTGGGGGGAGCCATTCTTGCATATCTATATCAGCAACTATGCAAAACATGTCTAAAAAAAAGAAGATAAATTGCCTGGTGTCTTCTATTTCTTCAGGTATATGTATTTTAAATTATTTGATTACTAGAATTAATGAAATTTTAAATACTAACTTGTAATTTTCAATGTTCATTAACATAATTCTAGACATGAGAGCATATTCATATCGGGTGTTCAGAGAGCTAGGGTATTAACATGATTAACACTATCACTTAGAGGCCACTCTCAATTGGTTTCAGGTAATAATAAAATATAGTTGATTATAGTCAACATGTTATTTATATAAATTGAATGTAAGGAAATATACTAACTTTGTGGGTTGTCTTATTAAATGGTGTGTGGCTAGATATTTTACAGTAAATCCCAATCATATCCACGAGTTTTATCGGGATAAGTTGGACGCACAACAATCACATCTGGTCTATATTACAAATGTAATTAATTGTTTTTTTGCTATTTTAAAGTTAATTATTTAGTTTCAATTTATTATTTGAGATAACTGTTTTATATCTTTTGATAGGTTATATGGATGCCATATATGAAGAACTTGATACTTTAAGCTTTGCCTATATGTCGTGAGAGATTTGACATTTGGTTAGTACAAGTCCCTTTAAACTGCTTTGATATTGTTGAGATGCATTGTCCAGATCGGGTAATGCGACAATTTAGACTATCTTAGCATATACTGGATTATGTTGATACTAGAAAGGAGTTGCACAGTGTTAGTCGTCAAGGTAAACGCAAGGGGAATTGATTGGTAATTCATGCATCTTACCTTGATCTTTGGGATGCTATGAGAGATCGTGTTTTTGAGGAGTGACAACTTACAATTGACATAGATACCTACATGACACAGTATATATCCATTATATGCCGTTTCATTACACCGACCTAGTCGTATTTCCCGAGACATTCATATAATTCAATGTACTATGCCTTCGAGTATCCGAGACAGAATCGATTAGTATGCAATAATATTTTACATTTATTAAATACTAGAATAATTTTATTATGGATGATGACTACTAATTGGTTCTTAATGTATGTATATAAATTAATTACTTGGTACGAGAAGCTCGAAAAATAGTAATGACTATTCGTGAAGGTGTTGATGAGATATGACATATTGTGGCCAACACCAAGCTCAATTTATATTGTGGCGGACTTCAAGAGGTTAGAGAGATTAAGCGTCTTGAAACAGCACTAACGGAAGATGAGATTGCTTATTGTGGAAGTGTTGGGGATGTTGACCTGTCTAAAAACATCCCAGGCCCATCCATGAGCGTCCTAGGACCATAGTTTTAAAACCTGGCTCGGCCCGACGGGTCGACTTGGGACCCGACTGACCTGGGATGAAACCGGGCTGGGTTTAAGAAAAAACCAGCCAAGGATTTGGCCCAGAAAAACCCTGTCGACCCGGGTAAACCCAGATGAGACCTGAATGTGTTTTTTAATATATATATATATAAGCAAAACATCATCGTTTCATTGAAGAGTCGAAGACAGAAAACCGAATCTGTCTGCTTAAGCCAACGAAGCAGCTGCAAAACCTACTATTAACATTCAATCTCTTCCACACTCTTTGTGCTACCATTCTTTTCTAAACCATTCTTCTCTCTCAGCTCCCTTTTCTTTTCTGATTGCTTAAGCTAACCTATAACAAGACACTTGGAGAACCCCATTTTTACTGGTAAACTATTTATATTTTGTTTTTTTATTGGTTGAGTCTTCCATGTTGATTATTTCTTTTCTAAACCATTCTTCTCTCTCAAATCCCTGTTCTTTACTGACTGCTTAAGTGAACCAGTAACTAGACATTTAGAGAACCTCTTTTTGCTGGCAGAAACGTTCAGGTAAACTATATATCTTTTCTGTTTTTATTGCTTGATTCATCTAAGTAAAACAACATGCTGGTTATTAAATTACCAAGGTTGGTAATTTTTGCATATTATTTAATTAAGTATTTTCATCTAGGAAGTCATGATTCCTGTATTAGTTCTTTATTTGCATCTCCCCATTTTTGGGCAAACTAGTCTTTTCTGTTTTCGTTTCTGGTTTTAAAATATTCATAGAGCATGATGACAATGAACTTAGAAACAAAATTACATTTGTCTGCAATGAAGTCAAAGGGTGTTGTTTCCATGATGGCATGGAAGACTTTCTTGTGTATATATCATGAATGAGAAATTTTCAAGCTGTAATATTTAATGCTTTGCCTGCACCATTCTCTTAGTATTAGTGTAGGATAGAAATTAATTTGATTGAGAGGAGGAAGACATACATATAAAATATATCATCCAATTCTTTTTTTTTTTGTTAACCCGGGTCAACCCATCTGACCTGTGACTCGATCATTATACCAAGTCGACCACTAGGTTGGGTTTAAAAACTATACCTAGGATTGTCCACGAGGTGGGATGATATTGGTCCTCCTCAAACCTACATGGATATTACATACCCGAACTCGAGTTTTATGAGTTGAGGAGATTATTAGATATAATTACAAGTTAAGATAATTGTGAATAAATGTATAGTTAGTTTAATTTTAATAAAATGTTATGTTTTCTTAATTGTCAGTGTACATTTGTTATTTGCGATTTAATATATTATGTGCTGCTTATGTGAATTGTGTTTTAATGATGAAGAACTGATTATTTGTGATTTTGCAAATTGCTAATTTTTCTTTTGTAGGGAGTTGATTGTAGAGTAGACTGCTCTTGGATGCATCTGTTAAAGGAGTCGCATATACCATCTGCGAAAAATGAGTCGCAAATGGACAGTGGAGTCGCATATGACATCTGCAACTCGCGTGTCGCAAATGTCACCTGTGACTCTCTCAATTGTGCTAGATTTCTAATTATTTTTTCTCATGTGTTATTTTACAAATTAATTTTTTTTTTAAAATGGGCTAACTTACCAAAACACTCCCTAGAATACTATCGTTACATATCATGACTTTTATTTATTATAGATTACTAGAATGATTTTAGTTGCTTTCATTCATGTAATTGAGCAAAGGAAATAAGTTAAATTTAACCGGAGTTATGACTTGAAGTCTTGGAAGTAAAAGATTGAAACCTGAGTTCTTTAAATGCATGTGGAAAGATAAACTTAGAATCATACTTATAAGACCTAACCCAAGATTGACCCAGCTCGGGACTCAAGTTATGAGTTAAGTTGCAGGTTGATATATCAACTCAAATTATATTTTTTTTTAAACCACATTGTTTCAGGGTTTTTTATTTTTTAAGAAAACCAAAATAAAAAACAACAATGATTTGAGTTTTTTTTTTTGATAAAAAACTAGATAAAAATAAATTTGGCTTAAACTTGATTTTGAGTTTAGATCAAAAGAAATTGGTGTACAAGATTTTTTAACTCAAACCATTGGACAACTACACCCACCATGGTGGGTTAGCATGACTTTTCAAGCAACATGGATACACTAACTCACTCCATAATTAGTATGTGGTGTGCATGAAAGTGAAATGACAGATGATTGAGTCACACGTGACTTTCAGCAAGTGGGGTGGCCGAAGTTTACAAGTCATAATAGCCTCTCAGTGCTTTCAATGTAGTGGTGCTAATAAAACATCATTCTTAACCTTCAACCTTTTGGCACGTTGTTGGTTTTATTTATTTATTTATTTGTATTTGCGTCTAATTTAGTGTTTCATTCTTTTAGATTTTCTTAATTATAGTAAATTAACTATACACATTTTTTTCCTAATGAAAATAAAATATGAGTACATGAAGATTTGTAATTTTCTATGTTATCTCTTATAATTTTTACCTTCTACAAAATAAAATCTCTTAAAATGTTAATTTTGAGGTTAACTTATTATCAATATTTCACATTTATGATCACATAATTTTTCTTATTTTTAAATAGATTTAGGTATTAATTTTTTAAAGTTAAATAATTAAGGACTTACAGTTAACAAATCAATTTTTTTGAGAATTATTGATTAAAGTATATTAATAATGGAGGATGCATGGTATAGTTTTGACTTACAAAGTGGCCTGCCCCAAGAATCCAGAAGAAGTTCAGGTTTTTGTACGACCTGGTAAATCCTTTTGTGAGCTGTCCTTCTGCACCGCAAAGAAGAGGAGTTCTGTTCATGCTCAAAAAACTATGGAGCCCTTCCCACCTGAAAAATGTATTATTATCAGTCTGATGATTGCATAGTTTATATATATATATATATATATATATATATATATATATAGAGCTAGGAGGAAAGCAGTAATGATAATATCTAATAAAAGAAAAATAAGGCACACTCTTACTTGAGTTTTTCAACCCATGCTTCGGTTCCCTTGGTTGAACAAATGAGATCAAGCTATATATAACAAGCAAGGAAATAAATTAATTATTTTAAATATGAGAAAATTATCCTATACACTCATCATACTAATTAGCTTAATTAATTACTTGTTAATCAAAGTTAAGCCCTTAATTCTTTTTAGATTATTTTAATAGCACATCATGTTATGCTTTTCAAAAAACAAGGAGTAAATCATAAGAGCACATGGACTAATTAAATTATAATTTTATCTAGCTTGCTTCTCAATAAATAATAGACAAGATATTTTAATATTCACATTAATGATTAATAGACATATGGATGATGCACATGGGATGGATGATGCACATGGGTGGACCATGCATGGGGACCCTAAACCATTCCTCAAGGTCCATGCTAGCTAGCATGGAGAGAAATCATACCTGCCCATTGTATATAGTCACATTCACTCCCTTTGCTAGGAGTTCATCAACCTACAAAAGACAAGGAGATGAATAAATAAAATAACTTAATAATAATTCTGGGATCTAATCAAGCTCTTTAACCATGAAATTCTGGGATCTAATCAGCTTGACCTAGCTAGTAATTGAACAAAGAGAATGAGGACAACACCTCATTAATTCTCGGTCTCATAAAATCGCCTACCATCTGGTTGAAAACGTTAGAGGACTGCTCTCCCCATCTGTAATTAAACACCGAAAAGATTGTTCAGTGATGGATTGATTAATTACTTCTTAATTAGATGATAATTAATTACTTGAGCATGAAGGAAACATACGAGAAATTAGCTGGGATTATCTTAAGCTTTCTCTTAATGACCCCATTCATTATGCTATCAAGATCACCGACACCACCTCCTGGAAGTGCTGACCTCAGAGAGCTGATATACCTCGAGTAGCTCTTCATTGCATTTTTTTGCGATAATTCAGCCGCAGCTGTAGTTAGAGATAAAGGGTCCGATCCCGAATCCAATAAAAAATTATAGAAATCCTGAGAATATTGCCACAAAAATATATAATTCAAATTGTTTGTTGAATTCTGATCATAAAAGAAATGAAAATTAAGAGAACAACAAAGAATACCACAGAATTGCTGTTAGCACTAATCACTCCCTCAAGCTCAGACCAAGAATTTGTTGCGTCAACATACTGACCTTCGCTGATTTGCTGCCTAATCTTCTCAGCCAGGCTGTATTGTAAAATAAAAGATGTTAATACTAAGACAATTTGTCAATATTTAATTTGTTTTCATTAAGAACACGGCAATAGCCTGGACCTGTTTGCCTTCTGAAGTCCGTTGTTGTCGAGCCTCGACAAATCTTTTAGAAGAGGACCCCATGAAAGCTGGAAACTTCAAATTTGTAATATCAGAATCCAAAAATGCAGCAGGGAAAATAATCTTTTCTCTCTAATTAACACAAGAGATGAAATACACGAACAAGACTAATTAACTTGCCACAAAATCTTCTGGTGAGATCCAAGTGTCACCCAACGCTACTCCTGCGTGTGCAGAAATAGCTTGTAATTAAATTTGTTTCGATCGTGTTCCTTTAACAGAAGATTGATTGGCTGGCAAGAAATTAATGATTACCTCCAAGTATAAGTTTCAGTTTTCCTGCTTCAATTGCTTTTAGAGCTGATAAACCAAGGGTGACAGCAAATTTGCCTCCATAAGACTCTGCTACAATATACAAAGGACTCTTCTGAAGGCTCTCATTCCTGTTAAATACTTTCTCCAACAGAGTAGTTAGATCACTTGCTGCCTCGTCATCAGTTTTGACAAACAAGTCTGCATCACCCTCTTCCACAAAACTGTATCCTGTGCCAACTGGATTATCCTGAACAATCCCCTCAAAGAATAAGTCAAATAGGAGAGAAATCCTGAAAAAAAAAAAATATAGATAGTGGATGAGAATTACCACAAAGAGCAGATCAGCCACCTGTAACCATGTCGAATTCCGGGGCTTCAGATAGGTATCCAGCGGCCCAATTTCTTCAAAATTTCCCATCCCAACACCTGATCCTCCCTGTTTTGTCAAACCAAACATTAATTAATGGAGCATTTTGATACCAAACATTAGCAATTAGGTACTCACAGGTCCACCCTGCAACCAAAGAATAATTGGCCATGGTTTGGATGAATCTTCAACTCTGTAAGGACTCCTATAAAGCCACCAAAACATGTGTGCTCCTGTTTAACACAAACCAAGATGGGCACATTTTCAATTACTAATAGCATACATACATATATATATAAAGAATGAAAACTGAAACAGTTTGCTTACTTGGTCTAACTTCTACATATCCCCATTCTTCTGATCCATCACGGGTTCTTACACCAGTGGCTACCTTTTTTCTTGAAGCGGCAGTGACTGTTTCTCCATTAAGCAAAGAAACCAAGAACACAACAGACAGAAGAAAAAAACACAGCTTTCCCATTTCCAGAAACCAAGCCGACTTCACAGACTGAACAGAATCATGTAGTAAAAGAGAATAAAGATATGCAGCGGAAAGAATATGATTCAAAAGAATTGTTGTCTGTAATAGAAATAACAAAAAAGCAGAAACTTCTAAAGACAATAAAAGGGTGTTCAAAAAATGAGGAATCAAGAAAAAGACTCTTTTTCATCTTTAAAGTCAAGTTGCTTAAAACAGTAGCTAGTGTGCATTACAGTAGCCAAAACATAGCTGTCAAACCGGAAATTAACATGATGAACCGGGTTTTCAAACCATCTAAAACCTCTCTCTTGCTTGCTCAGAAACCATTTCATTTTTTGCTAACAAAAATCAATTTAGATATCAATATCAGATGCCAGCAAATTACTCAATGTCTCCAGGCGAAGTTACGTTTTCTTTGAGAAAATCACGGTATGTTTCTTTTCTTTTTTCTTTTTCCTTTTCTACGAGTAATCAGAGTATTTTTTCTCTCCTGATATTTAACATTCGTAGAAGTAATTTGATTTTATGGGGTCAAAAGAATCTAATTCTTTAAATACCGATTTCATTCTAAAATAATCAAAATTTT
>Ga0307510_10003396_pt1 | contig 18588 bp, 11 predicted proteins | sample 12_EM_MG_FD_207224 | JGI IMG/M metagenome (GOLD analysis project Ga0307510, IMG submission 207224) | Populus trichocarpa ectomycorrhiza microbial communities from riparian zone in the Pacific Northwest, United States - 12_EM | ecosystem: Host-associated > Plants > Roots > Unclassified | place...
CTCATTTTGGACTCTCCCTGACTGTGTTGAATGTTTTGCTTCAGCCCCTACAGTACAGTACTTTATTTCAACGTACTAGCGGCAGGCGAATAAAACCAGGTAATGCGGTATATACTAGTTTCACTTCAATGCCGTCGGTGTTCAGGCTCAACTCATTCGATTTGGAATCTTTCATTCATTTTCACTACTCAATCAATCAATCATAGATGTAACTATGCGCATCAGATTTCTTCTGTCTTCTATTTTGTTACCTTGGGTTTCTTTTCTACTGTGGATATGTATTCCTGTTGCGCAGCATAAATAGCCGGCCCTCCGGGCCCTCAGGTAGAATGAGGTTCTCCATGGTTTTTCGTTCCCCTAAGCTTTCGGCATAGAGCTTGACTATTTCAGAATATTCAATATTAGAGGCACAATTCCAGAGGAGGTAGGTGGGGTTACCGTAAAAATTCAAATAATCGGCCCATGTGCAATGTTGTCGAAATTCCATACTCTGTAACAGGGACGAAAAGCACAGCAAAAGATGAGCCCCTCAGACCCTCTAAGAGAAGTAAAAAACAAAAAAACACCAGACCTTACCTGAGGAGGCAACTCCAACGACATAGCATATGGGCCAATTATTTGAGTTTTTACAGTATGATACCTCTCGTTTCCCCAACCACAAAAAAGACCAACCCTCGCCCAAAACCTAAACCAGCAAAAGTGGTTCGCCGGGCATTTTTAATGCCCGACTACCTCCACTCCACCGCGATTCGAACTCGAGATGGTCCCTGTTTCAAATTAGTAGACCAGCTCCATAGCCCGTTAGACCATGGAACTGGTCAATAATCATCATTCCTCTTCGAATTTTAAGTGCGATCTTCCTTAGCCGGGAAACTTTTTTAAGCTTAAAAGAAGTCTGATAGTAATGTATCAATCTATAGAGCTCTTATATTATGGTAACATAATTTTAATACTTGGCTTGAGTTACTTCGCCGGCGTGACTTTACTCAAGGATCAACCATTAGTGGAGAACAAAGCGTAAGCTAGAGGTAGAGTCTGGGACAACTTCTTCTTTGCGGCATCCTTTCCTCCTGAGTATTCGATATCCTTGAGCACTCTTGATGCAGGGCTTTTTAAACCCAGTAAGTAGTACAGCATCTTTTTGTTTTACAGAGGGGCTAGCCATGGTGTCACCACCGCACAGGCCTACGGAAAGGGGAAATAGTAACAAGTAGGGCACTGTGCTGTGCTCGAGTCCGGCAGTGTTCAGAATGTGAGGAGGGAGTAGAAAGGCAACCCCGCGGCCATTTTTAGCTCACTCAATTTTTTCACAAGGATGATTCTAAGGCAACCGGTATATCCGAGTCGCAAACACTCCCATCCAATGGCTGTATGGCTCCGTCACCTTGCAGAGACAGTCCTATCGAGAAAAGTTAATATCTTCAGCCAGTCTCTAAGCTCCAATAGGGGGTAAGATTTCTCAATTCTCCTGCCCCATAATGACTCATGGTAGTAAGAAGGAAGGAATCGAACTCCTAAGCCTACTAGTTGTACAGGGGTTAATTGGTTCTCGACACCTTAACTACTATGCCAGCAAGGAATTCCCCACACTATCACTGTGGGAAAAGATAACGCACTAGGCTGGGAAGTAGATCAGGCGCAGAAGTGAATTCGTTTGTATGTGAATTTTGCACAAATCCTCACTACGGGAAGTTCGACAAAATAAATCCTCCGGGTTCAGCTCAAAAACGGGCAAATCTAAAACGGTGCACTATCAGAGATATATTCTGCTCTACTGAATCTCATCTTTTCAGGGTTGTGCGTCAATTGAGATTTCCATATTTCTATTTTTTTGGTACATTTTAACCGATCTACTTCCTCGTCTGACCCTCTTCCCGGTCCGATACGTTGGACCTAACTTTTTCTTCTTCATATCAATGCCCGTAAGGTGGAAACGCTCTTACGGGTAGTTTAGACCTAGGCACGGGGAAACACAGGAAATATCAGCAAAACACTTCCCGGGACTCCCAGAATTTCTTCCCCCAGAGCATAATAGTTTATTAATTTAAACTAACCCCCCTTCATTTTCTGTTGTGTTCAAGCGGCTTTTCTCCAGGAGATCTTTCTTCAAAGCAGCTTCTCCCTAGAGTCTATCGTGCAATCTGAAGCCGCGAATGAGCCATGGGTTGCCCCAGCCCGAGTCGGTGCTCCCATCTTCAATTTTTACAGGGCGAGCACTCCTGTTAACACATTTCGTACAGCTGTACTAGTAGTAATCACCTTGACGTTGATGGACTTCCGCCAGGTTTTTAGAAGAGTTCCACTTTGTGGCGAAGGGGCGACGGCCAGCGCCCGTACCGAAGATGGCCAAGATTTCCTCTAGCGAGACGAAATTCGTATGCCCCTGCGGGCAGTAAGAGTTCCAATACCGGAGGAGTATTCCGAGAGCAATCTGGACAAAATCCCATACAGGACCGAATCATATCCCATGACGCTGTGTTAATCCAAACCCTTCAAAAAAAAAAAAAAAAAAGGAACCGCGCATAACCAATTGGGGCCTGTTTGGCCAAAATGGGAACCGTTCCGTTGGGCGACCGTTTCTACTGTGGAAGTCGCATTCTCTCCGTTTTGAAACGGAAGGGAAAGGGCCATTTGGATGGGGGAACGGAACGGAACCGTTGTATGATATCCCTTAACCATTTCGCAACCAGAGCAAGAAATATTTGAGACCTCGTATAGTCTGTTGTTATCATACCCCCAGATATCCTTACCATTTTCGCACAACCTACCACCACGGCTAAAGAAAGTATCATACCGAATTTACCCTCTATCAAGTCCCGTGACCGGGGTTTGTGATCTTCTATGCTCTCCTCATCCAGGAACTCGCCCCCCCCCCCCACCCTGTTGCTTTATCCAGGCTCTGACGCACCCAAAGCCCAGGATTTGACTTTCTCGGGCTGTCCGGGTTACAGACAAATCTTATTAACCGACAAGGGGTAACTTACAGCATCACTTTGTACCGCGGTAAAAGCGGGGGTGTGTTGGTCGGCCTTAGCACGTATTATCTGCGTGTTGTACAAGTACAGTACAACTACCGCCGAGTCGTAAGGCTTTTGTCTCTTGCGTCTCCCTGAATGGGTTTGCTAGGCGAATTGATTCTCCCTGGGCCTTGTATCTGCAAGTCCCGCATGTAGTCGAGTACTCGAGTAATCGAGTCCTTTCGGTTCCACAGTTCCACAGCGCATGCATGGAAAAGCTCAGGTGATTTTCCGGTTCCACGGTGTTGGAGACATTGTGGTGTGTGTAACGCAATATAGTAATTCAAGGGTATTGTCTGTGTTGTTCTTTCTCGGGATTAATAGATTTCTATTTTTGTGAGCCTTGGGAGGCTGGAACGTTGCCACCTTTTGTGGCTGGGAGGGTGTTAATTATTCGCTTAGTGGGCCACCATGCCTGCTCTACTCGTAAGTTGGTGATCTACTACGGTAGTATTCACACTATTCTACTTGGCAGACTCCGTAAAATCTTTCAGAACCAGAGTTATATCATAACTGCCGAATGGCTACGTGACGTCCCCATAAACTCATCAATCAATTACAAGATAAAATCCAAAAATTACAGCATTAGAACCCTTAACTCCTGATATCCTGACTGCTCCTGTCTCCGTGCAAATAATTGGCTCTCTTTTTGGAACTGCTGCTGCGGCAAGCTCATAGAGGGCAAATGGGAGCCGATTCTTAGCCGGTAGACACGAGTGGTCCGGCGATAGATCTATCATCACTCATACCCAACCATTAACCCTCATAACCATAAAATACATAAAATATTGTTCCAAATCATTAAGCTGTTCCAGCCCTACTGTGCGTGTGGGTGCTCTTGCCCCTGGGGTTGTGGTTCTGGTGGCGGGCCATCTTGATTCTGACCATCTTGATTCTGGCCACTCCGACCGGTGATGCGTAGCCAGGTATCTTTCATGCCTGTCATACATCCCAGGAGGGCTCATTAGTAGGGGGTTGATATACGGAGCATGGGAGGAACGTACTCTCAAAAAGTGGAAACTCTGCATCATACAAGAACGTTTTCGGGTATCTATACTCGAGGCCGTCTGCTTCCAAGAGTGTCCTCTGACAAATAATTAGCAAAGCCCTCACTATCAGCATGATCGAGAAAAAAGAGAAATGTACTTTGGCCAACTCCTTAGCCCTCTGCTCCTGGAGCGTCCACAAAATCATCAACATGTCTCCACACCCCATTACCAGCGATACAGCATCGCCGACTCCGGAGATTTGATTAATCTCCTCAACCTCCCCATACGCCAACATAATCTCGAGAAAAATAATAAGTATGAACACGCCAATTCCTAGCAACAATGCGCAATACAACCCCCTCCTTTGCTTTGCCTCGGGACCCAGATAGTCATCATCACCGGGTTCCCCCTCCTCCACCGCACCAAGAGCTTGTCCCCAGAATTTCCATGAGAAAAAACTTGCCGGACGCTCTACGGGCGGCCCATCCTTATTCGGTGGCTCTCCTTTGGGCAGCCTGCGCGCCTTCATGAAAATCCAATACTTTTCCACCGCAGGAATGAGCATGATAAGCAACAACGGTGCCCAAATCCTCCCGATGATTTTGAAATTTCCTAGGACTCGCACTGGGCCGCCGTAGTAAAAAATATAGGTCCCGCAATCCTTTAGCGTATGATAAATTCCCTCGAACCACCACCAAATCGCCCATATAATGAGCCCTGCGAGCAACAGCATTCTAGCCATCTCCCCGCCAGCGCTGGAGGCAAGTTCCCTGCGGCGAGATTTGTGCGGACGCAATCGATCGAAAACTTCTAGCATGCAGAGGAGCGTGAGGGTACCCATGAATAGGAAGGTGACGATTACAGCGTCTGCGGGCCAGATTGATCGGGTCTGGTTTACTAATACAACCCATTCTCCGAAGGCGAGGGCATAGTTCACATTCCGCATGGTCACGCGCTCTCGCTGGTCGTGAACAAGGCAGACGGTTAGGATTGTGCACAGCCATTGCGTGTACGTACCTACGCGGACGCCGATGCCGTAGAGTTCGGAATCGTCGAGGAGGGGACGGCAATCGCCTACTGGAAGAGTGCCATCTGCTCTGGGGGACATAGTGTTTTTCTCGGCTGGAGGGAGAGGGGGAGAGAAGAAGGGGAAGTGGGAGCAGGAGAGATAGAGGGAGGGGATTGGAAGGAGGGGGGATGAATAAATGGAAAAGCCCTTATGTATTATAGAGCATCTGGGCCCTCAACGCAGATATATCGCAGTTTCCCTCCCACAGTACCTGCGAGGTGTGCTTGAAAGCGGGAGCTGCCCTACTGTATGTATGAAATTTAATAAGCCCAATTGTGGGCGGCGACCGCCTCCCAATCGAGTGCGCAGGAAAACAAAGTAATGGTGAATACTCTTGAGGGGCCGGCATAGTACCGTATCGGGGACACACACCATCCAACCACCGCGTAGCTACTCGAGTAGTTTTACTACTCTAAAGTTATCACCAAAAAGCAAAAAAAAAGCAAGCAAAAAAAGCAAGGAAACTAGCACTTCAGCTCGATCTCGTCAACCCAGACAGCCAGCAGAACCTCCTCGCTTGGCTCCCATCTGATCCTCAAAAGCACACTGCGAGGCATTTACAAGAACACCAATACCATCCGTAGCTTTCCAATCCACTTCGGAGGAAAGAGAGTAAAAAGAAAAAGAAAGAACAAGCCTTTTCGTATCCGCAATTACCGATATTTTTTCTCTCCTTTCCCTTTCCCTTTCTTTTATGGTATCATAAATTGATCGGCCGAGACCAGCTGTTCTATTCGGATGTCTTGGATAGCGGATAGGACTAGGTCGCCTAGTCACGCTATTGCTACAGTACCAACTCGAGTAATAGGAATCTCTCCCGGCACAGTAGCCAGTCGCCTTGAGCAAGTACCATAGCGTATGTAACACAGAATATCACATTCGGGGAACTAACAAAACCGGGCGACTCATACTAGGCCTAATGAGGAAGCATAGTACTGTGCCGAGCCAAGTCACACCTGCGAAGATGGACCCCATGAATCGTCTAATATTTGCTGTTCCAATAATCTCTTTGCTGGTCGAGCCTTATCCATTCATCCAGAGCTTCCGGAACTATACACACAGCTGGATAGTCGCCGAACGGGGGATGTGAGGAGGAAGAAAAAGAAAATAATAAAAATAAAAAACTAAAAGCACATTGGTGAGCTTGTGCTGTACGAGTATATTTCCCCTCTTGATAAGGTGGTATGGTACTTGAGCATAATAAGTTACCTTAATTTTCCCACCCACACATGCACATTGAGGTGCCGCGTGAGGTGGACAAGAAGACAGACAGAGGCGGGAAGTAACTCTAGATCTATCGCTCACACCTGCGTGTTTGTCATTGCCTAGGGCTGATCGTGTATATCATACTGCGAGAGTACCCTCTAATAGGATTTGCCCTCCCCCTCCCTCCTCTTTTTGCTCCTCCCCCCCCCTCTCTTCCCTTTCCCCTTGTACCTTTTCTCTCTTTGTGTGCTGGGTAAGGAATTCACGACGTCATGAGGAGCGCACTACAATTCTTTACGATTCTCACGATAATATGCGGGGGACTGGCGCAAACGAAGCTTGATCTATCAAAGTTGCCAGGGTGTTGCTCTGGGTGCGTTAGTTGTCAGGAGGGGGTAGTGAAGTGTTCCGGTGGGAAGGCGAGCAATGTTGTGCTTGATTATAACTGTTTGAAAGGGTGTCCAGATGGAGAGTCGTGAGTTCATCCAGGTTTCCTTAGGGAATGTAGCAGAGAGAGAGAGGGAGAGAGAACTAACTTCTATTGCGACCCCAGGAGTACCGCCGAAACATGGTATATCTACTCGAAACACTTTCTTCTTATAAGCGATTTTCCATGACAGATAGATATCTAACGATACCAATTAAACAACAGGCTAAACTCCCTCTGTGGCTCATCAAAGCCCTACTCAAACATCACACAACCCATCTACGAGAAACCCTCCGTAACGCCATCATACCACACTTCCAGCAATCCCCCACCAAAATCCTACTCAGACTCCACCACAACCACCTATGAGAAACCCTCCTTAACACCATCATACCACACCTCCAGCAATCCCCCACCAAAATCCTACTCAGACTCCACCACAACCACCTCTCCTCAAGAACCGAAATACAAAACCACCACTCAGTCCTCATACATCCCGGAAAAGAGCAAAACGGTGACCGAAAAAGAACCCGGAACCACAGTCCAACTCCCAGGGAAGAGCCAAACCGTGACTGAAAAAGAGCCAGGCAGCACAATTCAACTCCCAGGGAAGAGCAAGACCGTAACGGAAAAAGAGCCTGGAACCACGCTCCAAATCCCAGGCAAGAACCAGACCGTGACAGAAAAAGAACCGGGAACCACAATCCAGCCCCCGGAAAAACACTACACCGACACAACGACGAAGCAGGTACAGGTCCCAGTGACAATCGAAGGCAAGAACAAGACAATACCAGTCCCCAATCCGACAACAATCTATGCCACTCAACCCCTAACAAAGATAGTCACTGGCGAAGCCGGCACTGTTACCGTAACGGTGATAAAGACCGTCGTGAATGTCGTTACCGAGAGTGTAACTGTAGTTGATAAACACTATGCCACGGACGTCAAGACCGAGACTGCAATTGCGACTGTGGTGAAGAGTGCTATCGCTACTGCCACTGCCACTGTTACTATCAAGGAGAGTTTCTTTGGTACCGCTACGGAAGTGGGGACCGTAACGGTGGCGAAGAGTGGCACTGTCACTGTCACTGTCAAGGAGAGCTTTGTTAACACCGCTACGGAGGTGGGGACAGTAACGGTGGTGAAGAGCGGCACTGCCACTGTCACTATCAAGGAGAGCTTTACTGCGACCGCAGTGGCGACGACGGCAATTACGCTGCGGGAAACAATCCTAGTGGACAAGAGCTTCACCGCTACCGTCCCTGCGCCAACTACCGTCCGAGAGACGGTAACCGTGACCAATTCTCCGCCGGTACAAATCCAGACACAACTCCTCACGCAGCTCCAAACACAGGTACAGACGGTAACCTCTGTGTCAGTACTTATCCCAGCACCGGTGATTATCACGGTAATTTCGACAGTGTATAACACTGCATTCCCACCCCCGTCCATGGTCACAGTGACAAACCCGGGGGAGACAAGGACGATAACGTTTCCCGCTCAAACCGTCAGGCAGACGGAGACTATAACCACCACTACGACTACGACAACCACTGCGACTACGACAGCCACGGCAAGGGAAACTGTCTTCAACACCCAAATACTCCCGGCGCAGTTCATCACCGTACCTTCACCAACAACGCAGACAGTCACAGCTACCATCACAACTACAGTCACAACCACTACCACGGCCATATCTACAAGGATCATTGTATCCCCCAGTGTGCCGTGCCCGCTAATCACCACCACCACGACAACCACCACGACGGACACCACAACTACAACGACAACCACAACCATAACTACAACCACAACCACCACAACTACTGTAACAACTACAACGCCAACTACTATCACTTCAATTCGCGAGGTAACCTCCATTAGAGCGGCAGTAACCGTAACCGCTCCTGCCCCTGCAGCGCCCACCTCGTCTCAACGCCGGATCATCGGTTCGCAGGGACAACTGGACCTGATAAAAAAGAAAAAACAATGGCTGGAACCTTTGAAGATTATTTTCCCATGTATGGCAGGTTGGTGTATTATGGTTGCGGTGCTGTGGAAGCAGTGTTTGATGTTACCGGCTAGTGCTATGGCGGGGGCAGCGGGGGGCGCGGCGGGAGCTGTCGGCGGTGGTGGGGCTGGTGGAGGTGGGTATGGAGAGCCCGGAGGGGCTGCGCCAGGAGGGGCTGCCCCGGGAGTAGGTAGAGGAGTGGCATAGAGAGGGCTTGGATGGTTGCTACGTTCATGGCTGGAGGGGGCTAGATACGTTATTTTCTTTATTTTGCACCGAGCATGATGGAATTGTCTAATGTAATGATACGATATGAGCACAGGGATACGGAGTTATACTTTTAATGACTAATTATGGACCAGATCTGGTATTACTGTAGGGTTGGGATATTATGATACCGGCAATCTTAGGATGAATCCAAATCATATCATGTTTTCGCATTTTTTCCTGCATACAAGCTAACCTAAAAATGCACGATTGACTACCTTGCCATTTTTCCTTCGCTTCCTACCCCCCCCCACCGCCTATCAAACTTACATCATTCCACTTTTCTTCCAAGTCGGAAATTTGGATGTGGTGCAAAAGTGCGCAACTTCCACCAACCAAATCGAGCAAGCCCTCCACACAAAACCCCAACCGATTGCCAATATCACCCACCAGCCTATCACCCGGGCCTACCCATCATGCATCCAACCGAATAACTTACCCCTCCACCACCTACCATTCCAGATTCAGCCAAGCTCAATCAACCCTTCAGGCGAGATTTTCCTGATAAACCCTGCTCTGTGCCTTTACCACGGGTCCACAAAAGGACCCACATTCCCTCTCCTGTCCTCTCCGCTTCCTCCTCCTCCACCTTCAGCAGATCCTCACTTTCATTATGTTTTCAGCACGCGGCCCATTGACAGCCCTGCGTCGGCGAACTGTGCGATTTCCAAATGCGGCTTAGGCGAAGCGCTTAGACCTCGCCTCATGCTTAATTCAACCGCAAGCTACTGTGGTACCTTCTCCCACCACATGTTTCTTTCTCCCATTCTCTCGATCCTAAGGTACTAGCACCGGTGGACAGACAGACGAGCTGCACCTGCGATTTTTCAAAAGTGCCCGGAAATCTGGTCAATTGCTCGTCGCACAGGAGGTGACAATATTTCCTGTATCATCTACTGGAAAAAAATGAGTATACTGTACCCATCTCGCGAGGAGAAACGAGTCAGAAAAGGCGTAACATCGTTCTTCACACGTTCAGATTAATCCTATTTTAAGAGCTCTTTTTTCTTTCTTTCTTTCTTTCTTTCTTTTTTTTCCTCCCTCTCCAGTCTTCTTGACTCTCCGCGTGGCATCAATGGAGCCAACAAAGAAAGAAACCACCAACGAAGACCAAATTTCCGGGATACTTTTGGGGGAGGGGGGGGGGAACCACAACTAACCTGGATCCCGGAGCGTGCGCAATGGACTATTCGAGCGAAGTGCACTGCGCATGTCTTACCATTTCTCACTTTTCCTGTGATTGTGGATGGTGGGAGGGACAGGACTCACTTCCTCTCCAGTCGGAGTGGACGGATCCAGACATAAAAGTGCACTTTTTCGTGCGGCAGACTTTCCCACTTTGGGTTTTGTCTTAAAGAGCCCCTCAACCCCTCCCCCCTCCTTCTCTTTCCGGTAACGTACGACGAAAAGTTGTGATAGGCGTCTGATTTTTCCAACCTTTTTCCAGTCATTTAAAAAAATAATGATAATAAATTTGTGATACTTTGTTATTGTATGAGTACTTTGTGATTTGAAGGCTCGCGAAGTAGTTGCGTGTCTTAGGTTAGGGCTCTGCGGAATGTGTGGTCGCACTTGCCACACGTCACGATTTGGGAGTAACATGACCTGTGGTCGGTGGATTCCCCGCGCTCGTCTTTTTGCGGTGGGGCAAAAAGGTACTTGTACCGTACTGTAAGACGGTCATGGATATGGCCAAGTGCTCGAGGAGAGAGACGTAAGCGCGCAGGCGGTGAATGATGTATCATACCAGCATAAGACATCTCAGTACGCCACGCCCGTTCACCCCCGAGTGTCATGGCTCGAGTGCCGAAAGCCGAGCCGTGCGTTAGTCAATTCAATTCGGAGGCCTCCCCTTTCTTCGGCCATCCTGGGAGATGTTTTTCTCTCTCTTCAGACGACTTCGCCGGCCTCGTTCCAGTTGGGTACTCCCGATATTATACCCCCCCCGTAGGTGCCTAATAACCACCCCAGGCCTCTCCGACTATTTGTGTCACCCTGGGGAATAAACACACTTACCCTCTCGAACCACAGATTTTCCGATCTGCGGCACCTTCCGCGCTGCGGACCTGATTCAGATTCCGTCGACTGGTGATACTGTACAGCAGGTTGCCCGCAGAGCTGAAACCTGTTTCCAAAGCAAAATGCCTCACGCCCATTGGAACTTTGTGCGAAATGTTTTGGACACCAGTCATAAGCGAGCACTCGGTTCGTAAATTTCGGATTGGCGGATTGGAAAGCGCTCTGCCATTATTGGGTGCTTTGCTTCGATATTGGCGAGGTGATCTACGTTGTCCGAGTGCGGTAATGAGGGACGCTATTGATGCCATAAATAGGTGGAGAGTTACCGTATTATCTCGTCGAATTGATACTGGTATGTTTTGTGGGGGTTCTGATCTGCGTTCTGAGACAGGGATCGCTGGGTAGTCTAGTACTGAATAGGGAAGGTGGAGGTAGATCATCTCCGCTTGCTGTGGGGAGGTCTCAAACTCGTCTTGGCCTATGATCCACCTCAAATTTCTTTGCACGGGGGGATCAGACCTTGCCAAGGCGCTACCCGATCTGGCGAGCCAACAAGGTGTTGACGCTGTGATATCCGGATTTTAGATTAGCTTGTGGGTTGTTTCCACGAGAGTCGGTTATTTGGGACCATGAGAGTCTGCCAGCGCAGTGAGAGCCTTAGTTCCCGCCCTTGAATTTAGAACACGGTGAGGGAAGGAATTGTGAGAGGAGGGACGAGTAGAGTACAGTACTGGTAAACCTCTGGGTGGATGTCGTGATGCCACGATGGCTAAGGAATGTGTTTATGTTTTGACTTTCCCGAAAGTCAGGATGGCTCATGACTGATATATGAGTGATACTGGGGAGTGGGGGGACAGAAACTACGACTACCGCCAGCACGACGCACGGATCCTCCCAAAGCTTAATCTGCCGAGGGCCAATCATCCAAGAATGCCGGAAAAACCCTCTTGACCAACCGATATCTTAAAAAGAGCTCGAGATACAGGAATGGTAGAACATCAATAGGAATCAAACCTATCAGAAGCACTATAACATGAGCCTATTAGAGCGGAATAAATACCTACGGGATTGCCTGGACTCTAGTGGAATTCTGCAGCTCTAGGGGTAAATTTTTATGCCCGTGCTGTTTAAATACACTAGTGGACTAATTCCGTTTGTGCGGGCTAGCTGTGCTATACCTGAGGACCAAGGAACTCCTCTGTACTTTTCGTTGGATGCTAAATATATCTGATTACATGTTAATGCTTAAGTTTCGAATATGCTTCCCACATATGCCGATAACATCTAATTGGAGGAGAAGAGATAAACGTGCTATCAATGCCTCTTCACGTGAGTAGGAAACTTCGTCCTGCGTTCCTTAAAGACCGCTGGCACCGCATCGTCTCTGGGAGTTGAAAACCTTCTCACCCGGTATGCCGCACCCAACAGTTCCCCCAATTCGGGAATGCCACTCACTCTACGGCTAAAATTTCAAGCGGTACATCAAAAAAAACAGAGGAGTGTAAACACTTCGGTAATTCCATCTCCAGATCACAATCCTAGATCTGAAAGTCCCGGTCCATAGTGTGAGTGGCTCGAACCCCGCACTGTCAATTCTTTCGGCCATTCCCGTAGTCCGCACCATTTCTCCGATCCCAGATTTAAGTGCACAATTTGAGTGCTCTTCATGCATGGTGATATACTCGGGTACCGGGGTTGGTCCGTGAACAGCAGTTTGGAGGGGTGGATATGAGGTTTATAGGCCATATGCGCATGCAGTAGTGGTATTTATGCTAAAAGAGATATAAATTTCGCGAACACTTTATAAGGACAACAATTGGTGGATTTTGATTTTCCGCGGTGCTTTCTAACTGGCTAGGCTTGAATTTTTCGTTATTGAGCTTGTTGCCAATCACTACCCCCAGTGTTCACGGATTTTATCCCTGCACTGAGTGCTTGCTACTGCTGGCTACATTAGCTAGATCCCAAACCTACTGGTTTCATACGGCTCCCTCACTAATGGGTAGGTCGATCGTATAGGGGTGCGTGAGAAAACAGTGGCAGCGGTGTTGGATAATTCCGTAGTGATTGTTTAGTTCTCATAGTAATTGCTATTTGATGAAATAAACCAGCTATTTATGGATATACTAGGGAACCTGTAGGGGGTTTCCTTCCACAAATACTCGCGTAAACACCGCCGCGAATGAAACATTGGATGAGGACTGCTAAGGTAGAGGGAAAATAATGATAACAAGATCCGCTCGTTCTACCGAGGACCTAAACTGTATCTCAGGTGTGAGCACCTGCGCACTTGCTAGCGGACGGAACGGAAGAGGTAACGGCGGGCAGGATGACACGACCAGCTCAACCCAAAATCTGTTAGACGAATAGAAGCTAAAAAAGGTTCTATCGGGAGGACAAAAAAGGTCTCGAGGGAGAGGTAGAATATCTCCTTTTCCGGAGCAAATCCGGGGGAGATTTATGGCCCTCTGATCCCTCAGAAGGGGGAGGGGAGGAGCTGGATTTTGGTAGAATTTGGCCATCATACCGCCCCCCACTTCCACATTCTCTGACTAGTTGAGGCATCTAATCGAGTGAGATGTGGTGAAGGATCAGAGGACTAGTAAATCAATCGAGGTCCAATATGTTCGCCTGGGAATACAAAACAGATGCTGAGGTTCCAAGTTAGCATCATACCGGTCTTATTTTAACATCCTTAAATTTTGTTTATCCTTACCGGTACCTTTCTCGCCTCCACCAATCTTGTGTCTTTCCCCGGGCACTATCCATACCTCTCTTTGCCAGAAAAATAATAATAATGTTTACAAGACGACAGATAGACTTATAGCTTTCGGGATCCGCGGCTGCATTTCCAAAATCAAGGGTAAAATAAAGTTTTTTCATACCTTCAGCTAAGTTGCCGATCGCCAACCTCAAGGTCGGATTCTACCACCTTCTAGCGGGATTGCCAAGCCCCGTAGCCCGATTGATCAGGGCTAGGTTCCCAATCTGCCAGTCACCATAGGTCAGGATTAATTTAATTCTCATGCCCTACATGGCGGATCGTGCGATGTTAGCGGGATTGAACTCCTTGGTTCCCGCTGATAGCGACAGGGATCCATTGGTTCTTGATGTTTATACACTGTCTTCCGCTGCGGGATGACATCAATGATCGAAGAAACCACAGACAATCTGGAACTAGTGGTGGGTGAAGAACTCATAGTCTATTCGGGTTTTATGTTTTTGCAATATTTCTATGTTGTATCATACCGACGCCTCTTATCGTACGCAACAAATATTTCCCCCAAGACATGCCAACTAGCCATCTCATTTACATTTGTAGAATCTGGTTTAACTGGCTCATATCACAAAACCGCCCCCCATCTTGTTGGTGCCACCAGACTATTCGCGGGGATTAAAAGCTCATCCGCTATCTTACGGTGAGGGCACATGTACAAACCGTTGAATGATTTGGGACCTCCTCCGTATGGCATATACCGCATTACCTGGTTTTATTCGCCTGCCGCTAGTACGTTGAAATAAAGTACTGTACTGTAGGGGCTGAAGCAAAACATTCAACACAGTCAGGGAGAGTCCAAAATGAGCCTAGTTTGGGCCATAAAAGGTTAAGTGGACGCGTTTTATTGCAAATTCGAGACAGATTACGAAGAAAACTCTTATTTCAACGTACTAGCGGCAGGCGAAAAAAACCAGGTAATGCGGTAGCAGTACCAGTATCGGAGTATAATATTCTGCAAAGAGAACCGCTGGGGACCACATGATAACAGTGGAAGGAGTTACCCGGGAGAGATATATTAGTTGATTGCAAACCCAGGGAGGGTTCTTCTAGTCTACTACCTATTCCTATCTAATTACTTGTAACCGGCCGCACTGCGGTATACACTATTGTCCACAAAACACCATGCAAATATTTGTTGCGGGGGATAAATCGCGTAACGGTCAAACGGTCGAACTAGACTAGGGCTAAATTATGGGGTAGGAATAATCGGAAACTTCATTCGCTCATCATCCTCCTAAAACTAACTAACCAAACGTGAGTCTATATAAGAATAATAAAAGCATCTCAATCATTCTATGGCTTGCCGCACCTATCGATCTCTCCTTCATGTGGAATCACATTTGCCTGCGTACCTCCGCAATAATAGTAAAGGAAATACATGACCATAAAATCTTCCGTCAAACCTCCCGTCTAGAACAAATGAAATCACTAAAGCTATTATCCCGCCCTGTCCTTCGTCTACCCGTTTCTTTATTTTTGACAACCAACCGCTTCCGTCTCCTTTGGCAATATTAACCTGACGAATAACAGGAAGGAGTAATAGAAACAGGAAAATAGGATCAAATCCAAGCAGAACTTCAAAGGAAGAAAAACGCGAAGGAGAAGAGAAAAAGGCACAAGGGCTGATAAATCACAAATACCTAGAAGAAACTACAACCAGACACACTTATTAAAGCATGTTTACATCAAATCGACGGAGGTCTTGGCTACACCGGGCCCCCTATGACAAGTGCTTATGGAATAAGAGTATATCTAATAATGAGGAAGCAAGGGTGAGAAGGGCAAAAGCGAAAAGACGAATAAGAGGGGCGGTGATAAAGAACCGGTCGACAGTAGATAAGGGGATTGGTTAGGTGTTGCTAGGGTGGGTCTTGAATTTCCTTCGACAGCAGCAGAGCTTTAGGGGCGAGATGGGAAGATATTGAGACCATCCTGGCGGTTGGGTTGGTAGGCCGCTATCCACGGACCGGGGAACGGAATTTCGGGGGTCTAATAACCTCGGCAGATCATCGGGGGCTGCTGGTGGGGGCGCGGGTTGGCCATCGAGGTCTGTCGTGTCGGTATTAGGATCGGGAGCTCTGGGTTGCATTTCCACTACACACTCGTCATGAGGCATAGCAGAGGGTGGGGGGTGTCTCGGGGTACCGCGATCTGCTGACGCCCAATCGGAATTGCTCCGCACCTGTGCGGAATTGGAAATAGAACCCGAGTGGTCCAATAACCTCGGCTGTTCGTGATGGGCGGCCGGTAGGGGCCCGGATTGGCCATTGGGGTCTGTCATGTCTGTATTAGGATCGCGAGATGGGAATTGCATCTCGGCCACAGATTGGCAGGGAGGGAGGGGAGAGGGGGGGAGGGATGCCGGGCCAGGATGATCTGCCGCGGCGCAACTGGCAGTGCCCCGCTCCCGTGGGATCCTCAAAACTCCATCATGTCCTCCGGAGAGACCTAATGACGGTGGGGTTTGGCCTAGGTTATCCGGCATAGCCGCGAGGAAAGCTTTCCGTTCTATAAGCATCTTTACGATCCCCTGATGCCCGTTCTCGGCGGCCCACGAGAGTGGGGTTCGGCCATATTCGGTATCTGGTTGATCGGGATTGACGTCTTCTCGTTCCAGAAGAATATTTACAACCCCCTCATGCCCCCCTTCAGCCGCCCACGAGAGTGGTATCCGGCCATATTTGGTGTCTGCCAGGTTGGGATTGATGTCCTCTCGTTCCAGAAGCATCTTTACAATCCCCCCATGCCCGTTTTGAGCTGCCCAACAGAGTGGTGTCTGGCCAAATTCGATGTCTGCTAGGTTGGTATTGACGTCTTCTCGTTCTAGAAGAATCTTTACAACCCCCTCATGCCCATATTCAGCCGCCCAGGAGAGTGGTGTCTTGCCATATTTGGTGTCAGCCCGGTCAGGATTGACGTCCCCTCGTTCCAGAAGCATCATTAGAACCCCCTCATGCCCACTCCGGGCCGCCAATATGAGTGGTGTTTGGCCAAATTCGATGTCTACTAGGTTGGCATTGACGTCCTCTCGTTCTAGAAGCATCTTTACAACCCCCTCGTGCCCATGTTGAGCCGCCCACGACAGTGGTGCCATGCCATGTTTGTCTGCCTGGTCGGGACTGACTTCATCTCGCTCGAGAAGCATCTTTACAACCCCCCCATGCCCGTTCTGAGCGGCCCAACAGAGTGGTATTCGGCCACATTTGGTGTCTGGCTGGTCGGGATTGACGTCCTCTCGGTCTAGAAGGATCTTTACAACCACCCCATGCCCGTTTTGAGCGGCCCAACAGAGCGGCGTCCGGCCATATTTGGTGTCTGGCTGGTTGGGATTGACGTCCTCTCGTTCCAGAAGCATCTTTACAACCCCCCCATGCCCGTTCTCAGCTGCCGACAAGAGTGGTGTCTGGCCAAATTCGATATCTGACTGGTTGGGATTGACGTCCTCTCGTTCCAGAAGCATCTTTACAACCCCCTCATGCCCATATTCAGCCGCCCACGACAGTGGTGCCATGCCATATTGGTCTGCCTGGTCGGGATTGACTTCCTCTCGTTCCAGAAGCATCTTTACAACCCCCCCATGCCCGTTTTGAGCTGCCCAACAGAGTGGTATTCGGCCACATTTGGTGTCTGGCTGGTCGGGATTGACGTCCTCTCGTTCTAGAAGGATCTTTACAACCCCCGGATGCCCTTTTTGAGCTGCCCAGCAGAGTGGCGTCTGGCCAGATTCGATGTCTACTACGTTGGGATTGACGCCCTCTCGTTCTAGAAGCATCTTTACAACCCCCTCATGCCCTTTTTGAGCTGCCCAACAGAGTGGTGTCTGGCCAAATTTGATGTCTGGCTGGTCGGGATTGACGTCCTCTCGTTCAAGGAGCATCTTTACAACCCCCTCATGCCCATTTTGAGCCGCCCAGCAGAGTGGTGTCACGCCATATTTGGTGCCTGGCTGGTCGGGATTGACGTCCTCTCGTTCCAGAAGCATCTTCACAACCCCCTCATGCCCTTTTTGAGCTGCCCAACAGAGTGGTGTCTGGCCAAATTCGATGTCTGCTAAGTTGGTATTGACGTCCTCTCGTTCTAGAAGTATCTTTACAACCCCCTCATGCCCATTTTGAGCCGCCCACAACAGTGGCGCCATGCCATATTTGTCTGCCTGGTTGGGGTTGACTTCCTCTCGTTCTAGAAGCATCTTTACAACCCCCTCATGCCCATATTGAGCCGCCCACGACAGTGGCGCCATGCCATATTTGTCTGCCTGGTCGGGGTTGACTTCCTCTCGTTCTAGAAGCATCTTTACGACCCCCCCGTGCCCTTTTTGAGCTGCCCGACAGAGTGGCGTCCCGCCATTTTCAATGTCTGCTAGGTTGGGATTGACGTCCCCCCGCTGCAGAAGAATCCCTACAATCCCCCCATGCCCCTCTCTAGCCGCCCACGAGAGCGGTGCCACTCCATATTTGGTGTCTGACTGGTTGGGATTGACGTCCTCACATTCGAGGAGCGTCTTTACAACCCCCTCATGCCCGTTTTGAGCCGCCCAGAAGAGTGGTGTCATGTCATGTTTGGTGTCTGCCTGGTTGGGATTGACGTCCTCTCGTTTTAGAAGCATCTTTACAACCCCCCCATGCCCGTTTTGAGCTGCCCAACAGAGTGGTGCCCGGCCATATTTGGTGTCGGGCTGGTTGGGATTGACGTCCTTCCGTTCCAGAAACATCTTTACTATTCCCTCACTCCCGCTCCCGGCCGCCAACGTGAGTGGTGTCCGGCCAAATTCGATGTCTGCTAGGTTGGGATTGACGTCCTCTAG
>Ga0307510_10003397_pt1 | contig 18583 bp, 9 predicted proteins | sample 12_EM_MG_FD_207224 | JGI IMG/M metagenome (GOLD analysis project Ga0307510, IMG submission 207224) | Populus trichocarpa ectomycorrhiza microbial communities from riparian zone in the Pacific Northwest, United States - 12_EM | ecosystem: Host-associated > Plants > Roots > Unclassified | place...
TCAGACTCGTCTCTGTCTCTCTCTCACACACACAAACTGATGTGCTCTAGATGACATACTATATGCTTACTTTCTTTCGCTGTTGCAGGCACACAGATAAACACTGTAACATTCATAATCATCAGGAAAAAATAAAAAATAAAAAGATTAATGTCCCCCCTCTCTCTCTCTCTCAATCGTATGATCTGGATTTGGGTCAGGCAGCTTCATGGTGTGAGGGAGAGATTAAGTCACCACTTTTGTCCTCCAATTCATCGCCTCCACAGCCACCTTTCTCGAGATCACCAAAACCTTACCTCTATCCTCCTTGGAATTTTTGGTGAACAAAATCTAGTGTCTGACCCCCTCCTGATTTCTTCACCATAATTAATTATATTCAAAAAATATGTAGTAAATATTATGGAATGTGCACACAGACAAAAACCAATATTGAAAAGAGTTTATCATGTATATGAATTGTGATGTATGTACTGTAGGATCAGAAGGGAAGTCAGAATGGAAGGAAAGTAAGGCTTTTTCTGGACTCAATGCTGTGTTCTTTAATATATGGAAAGAAAAGAAAACTGTAACAGTTAGTGATTCAGAATCTATCAAACCCATCATCAATCTTTCTCTGATATATATGTATGTATATTATCAGAAACAAAAACTTCAAAGACGTGAGAAAGAAGCAAGGAACTGGTGAAACATGGCAGCTGCAGGGAGGCATAGATAGGACAATCTAACCTAACAGCGAGTGGGCCGGGGTCTATGCCTGTGCCCACACACCATTTGTTTCTTTCTTGTGTGTACGTGTGTGTATCTATTAATCCCCCTCGTTGTAGGGTTTTGGGAGAGACACCAAGTGAGTTGCTCAGGTGGGATGTCTTCGTCGTTCTATCACTTTCATTCCCACACATGCCCTCAACAAATTTGGAATTATAACAGTTATAAAAATCCTTATTTCTCCCTGTTTATTTTTCTGGAGCTGAAAATATATATTATCTACTCTATCTTTATTTTCTTAATTCTTGCTAATAATATGGGTCTCCAAAACATCTAACCTAACTAATTTTAAATATATATGATTTAGTATCTGTTTGGAATCGAGATCGTGGCTGTAATGCATCTCAACCTCTCTAGAAGCATCAAATGATTGCGATTACAGTGCAATCTGAACCTCAAACACCAAATATAGAAAAAATATTTAAAAAATATTAATTTAATATTTTTTATTTAAATATATCCTTACAAAAATATATTTACAGAGGTAGTGAACTAGTCAGGTTTTGAGTTTGCTCTCCAATAATCACGAGTTTGAGTCCTCTCAAGATCACTTAAAGCTTACATGGTTGTTAACTTCAAAGTTCATAAAATTAATCGAGATACACGCAAGCTGATCTGTATCCATATTAATAAAAAAAATCACACAGATATATCTCTATTCCTCAAAAATGAAATTACTCACACCTAACAACGATGCATTGAAAAGGAAAATGAGAGTCAAACACCAAATGATCCACATGACTTGAAACAAACCACTTGGTTAAGCGTGCGTAGTTAACTTAGTGATCATGAAACCAAGTTGTGATTAGGCTATCGCTAATCATGAGATGGTAATAGCACAGTCACTTAGTCAATCTGGGAGGAAAATCTGCCCTCATCAATGGTAAAACCCCTCCGTGATGGCCGACCCCGCGTAAACATATAGGGAAGGTAAGCATCACTCATGATCCAACACTTCCTCTCCACAAGATTTTCTCTACAAAGTATTGAAGTGACTTCCCTAGAGACCACCCACGGGCCATTTTAAGGGAACAACCAAGACCCGGAGAAGGGTCCATCTGCGCAATCTAAACACAGTAAGGTCTGCCATTATAATACTTGTGTGTTTGGAAGTGTGGTATTAATTGTGATTAAAAATATTTTTTATTTAAAAATACATTAAAATAATATTTTTTTTTATTTTTTAAAAATCAGGTTTGACATTAACACATTAAAACGATATGAAAACATATAAAAAAATTATTTTTTTTAGAAAATGCAGTTTCAACGCGTTTCCAAACATTGTCTAAGTTGAATTTATTGTACTCTTCACTATCTAAAAAGAATTTCTTGATGTATATAGTTTTTAATATATTATTTATATTTTATGTATCCAAATTCATGACCAACCGATTGGATTTCATATTTGTTTTCATTTTTAATTTTGTTGCACCTCAATTTCAGTCTAGGATTAAGCTCTTGATAGTGCTGGCGAAGGATGGATTGAATTGTTAGGTGAAGAGAGGGGTAAGCAAGATAAAAATATCAAGAGACTTTACTTTAGGAATGTTATAAATTTCTTTTAGGAGTGGTGGGGGTTTGATGATAATTTTCAAGAGTCTTATATGAAAATATACCTAAGATCCAAGTACTGAAGTAATTTTGAAAAATTTGAGGGGCCATGGCCTGTCGACCTATGCTTACACGCCACCCTTACTTGATAGTGTGGTATTCAGGAGATCACTCTGGCTAATGTTAGATTACTATTCTCATATGAAAAAGATGAAGATAGTGAAGATAAATGAAATAAGATAAAAAAAATATGATAGATAAAATTATATTTGATAATAGTGTGTAAGATATATTGATTGTTTTTATATCTTGTTTTTTAGTTATAGTAAATAAGATAGAATAAAATATTAAACAATCTAATTTACATTTAATATGTATTATTATCAAACTTACATAATTTAAAAAATAATAAGATATTTTTTTTACTTTAGTTTATATTGAGTAGTGAAATTAATAACATTATAATAAGTGTAGTTATAAAATCTCTCAACGAGTTGACCTTAGGCCTAGATAGCTCCAGGTTTAAGAAAAAAATAAAGAAATGACTGATTCGACCTGATTTGATCAAAACCCGGGTCAATTTGGGATAAAGAATTAATGAGTCAAAAAATTTGATTTTTTTTAAAAAAATGATCATAATGACCCAAGATAAAATATGGGTCACAAAATTTTTTAAAAAATTGATCAAAATGATGTTGCTTTGATTCTTTTGTTTTTAAGAAAATTTTGGGTTAACCCTCTAGATACGTGACTCGGGTCTTGTCCTGGGTCGATTTTCAAATAGTGTTTTAAAATTATAATAATAATTAATCACTTTTATACATACATTGACTCGGGTGAACCTGGGTCGACACTCTTGACCTGTGACTCAGTCCTTGCCCCGGGTTAATCCCTGAGTCGAGTTTTAAAATTATGATAATAATTATTTTTATTGTTGACCCGGGTTGACCATATTGACCTGTGACTCAAGCCTTGCCCCGAATTGACCCCCCAATCAGGTTTTAAAACTATGATAATAACCACTTTTATCTTTACATTGACCCGGGTTAACCCTCTTGACCAGTGATTCGAGCCTTGCCTCGGGTCGACCCTCGAGTAAGATTTTAAAATTATGATAATAACTATTTTTATTCTTACATTGATCCAGGTTGATCCGATCAACCCGGGTCGAGGGTCACGACCTATTACCCAGCTCTTGTCCCAAGTCGATCACCAAGTCAGGTTTTAAAACTATAATAATTGTCACTTTTATCTTTACGTTGATCCAAGTCAATGATCAACTTGACCTGTGACTCATGCTTTACCTCGGGTTGACCCTCAAATTGATTTTTAAAACTATAATAATAACCTCTTTTATTCTTATGTTCGGGTCAACATGAATTGACTCTCTTGATTCGTGACCTAGGCTTTACCTCGTATCAACCGTTGAGTTGAGTTTTAAAACTATGATAATAATTATTTTTTTCATTGCATGTCTTAGTCGAACAATTTTAGAATTAAGAGTTTTTTATAAGGATATTTTAAAAATAAAAAAATATATTGTTTTTGAAGACTTATCTTCTTTCTACCTCCTGTTTTGAAAGTACATAAACTCATTTGAAAATTGTTCGAGGAATATAATTATTTTTATTTCATTGTTTCTGTTTCTACAATCAAATATATATTAATCTTTACTGTTTATATCATTTATGTTCCTAAACAATAACTAAATGATACATAAAAGCTACTTCTAAAGGTATAGCATTTTACCCTGAATAGCATTTAGTTCTCAGAATCAACTACGGTCGATACTAATCCTATTTTGTCACAAACAGTACTTAAGTACAGGAAACATCAACCTAAACAATCTCAACGCTTAAAAGTACAGCACTAAAGCATATTTGTTTTTGTGTTTCAAAAGCGCTTTTGAAAAAATTAAATTTTTTTGGTGTTTTCAAATCATTTAATATGCTAATGTCAAAAATAATTTTTAAAAAATAAAAAAATATATTATTTTGATGCATTTTCAAGTGAAAAACACTTTAAAAAACAATTACAACTACACTTCCAAACCACTCATAAATTAGTTTTGTTGCCCTAGTGACCCAAAATGCATTTCCATTACATGTAGATATTTGATATCATACCTTATATCTCATTCCAAGTTCTTAAAATCTAATATATATTATAAGCCACCACATAACTAAACATTGCTTAGGGATCACAACCAACCTAGAATTTTGAAAACTCCAACTCAACCTCTTAAAAATATAATATACTCTCTCTCTCTCTTATAATATCTTATTTTCTATTTAATCCTTGTATATAATTTAACTTTTCGAGTTTTTTTTATAATAATATTATTAATATTTAGTTAGTATCATTAAAATAAATGATAAACTGATTAAAGAAAACTTACAGTGTAAAAAAAAAAATACTTTCCAAGTTTATTGATTTTTTTTTGCACCCCTCTCTGCCCACCATTATGAAAATATCCTAGCCATCAAAACCATTTCATTTTGGTGTTTTCCAAGTTCATTAGCTAGGTTCGTTGACCCCAATTATCCTTCCAAGGGCACGAGTCCAAGCCACTACATTTTTTTTTTTCTTGGGAGCGGGATGGTAGAAATGATTAGATATAGTTCTAATGTTTGCAAGCGAAGCCACGGAACATTTCTTTGTTCCTAAGATAACATTCAAAGAACCTAAGAAAGGAGCAAACATTAATGAATTGGACATAAAAAATAAAATAAAAGGCATTTTAAGCTATCTAAAGATTTCTCAACTAATTAATCATGTTACCCATCTTCGGATAAAATTTGTGTAGTAGCTTTAGCCCCACAAAATGCATCATGACCCGGATCTATTGGGCATGCTTTTGAGCTTTCTGCATGAAAGAAGAAGGGAATGCTTTAATTCCAAAACTTCTGCACGCATAATTAAGCTCAATCAAGGGGGATTAAGCAATAATTAAGACCATGTTTATCCCCCATACAACAGTACTGCCTCCTGCTGGCCGCATGTATGAAGGAGTTGTAGAAAAAAGGGCTTTATAAGTGGCTAATAGCCTAATACAACATATATATTCTTTGTATCGTGCCTTTATTTCTTACATGCACTGAATTTGAGTATTTCTTTTTCAACTCACCAATGATGATGGCCATGGTGGTTGCCATGGCGCTACAAGATTGTGGATTAAAGAACTATATACGTACGCTTTTCTTGATACGTATTTTATGTTTGACAATGGCTATATAATTACAATGAAAGAGGGCGATACTATATTAATTCATACACCAAGATATTGTAGTACAGATTTAGATTTGATGAAGAGAATAAGAATATCTTCTAGTTGTTCGTAGCGGTGGCTTCTCTAAATTTTTTACTTTGAAGGATGCGGAGAAGGAATACCTTCTCTAATCATATGCGCAGAAAGTGTCCCTCATGGAATATTTTGCCAGATTTTGACATGTCGAAAATGACAATATCAAATAAAGTTGAACTATTGTTAATTATGGGGTATTTCAAACATATCAAGATGCCCCCTCGAAGGTCGTCGTCCCAAGCAAGGTTTTAATTCAAATCATAAGAGGAGCCATTGTGCTAATTAATTTCTTGATTGATTGTGTGATCCAGAATAATCATGGTGGGTTAATCTTGATTGAGAAATGGGTATTTAATTGATAGTCTAATGAGTGTGAGTGATATTGTCGGGCCGGTTTTACACATATCCAAAAGAATAATAGTCAAAGGTTTTTTTTTTTTACCAACACCTGTTTTAAACTGGTCAATATAAATGGGCAAAAGTCTAATTCAATGTTTAACTATCTTTATGAGTCCAACGTTTATTTTTTTCCAAAAAAAAACAGTCAATTCAACAAGTTCCTTTTTAAAAGGGATTGATGTTGAAACTTTCATGAATGACCTAAATTAATAACTTTTTTTATATTTTATGATTGATATTGAATTAAACTAAAAACGTAAATTGCATATATACTGTAATTAAATTTATAAACACTTATGACAATTAAAAATAAATTTACGAGAAATTACACACAAAAAATAACCTTTCATTTAAAATAATATGATAAGAATGATGTCGTTCTTCCATTAAATATAAATTAACCTCTTATAACCAATAAATTATTTAGAGACAAATAAATAATGAACATTCCTTACATGACCTAACATTGCATATGTAGATTGAATATTGGGCAGATATAATTAAGGTAACCCAGGTTTGAAACATTGAAGAGTTGTAAAGAAATTCTTGTGATACCTTCAAGGGACTAAGGATTAAAACTTATATATAGACGACATGATTATTAAGAAGTGATTAGATATTCAAATTCTGACTTTATTGGTTGTCTTGACTTAATAAAATCGACATCATGATATGTTTTTTTAATTAGCTAGAGTAGCCATTTCTTATAGAAGTACAAACAATCTTTGGTTGCTACTTCCACAACTGAAGTAGAGTATCATATATCATGTTTTGCAATGACATCACAAGTTATTTCGTTGAGGAGTTTTATTTCAGAATTTAAAGTTGTTTATGAAATTTCCAAGTCATTGAGGATTTATAACAATAAATCCACTAGCTATTCGTCTAAGAACAATAAAAGAGAAAGTCATAGTAAGCTCATCAATATTAAGTATCTAGCTATTTGAGAAGATATCAAATCAAACAAAGTGATTGTTAAGCATATTAGTAGTAGATTCATGATTATTGATCCATTGATAAAATGTTTATCATCTATTGTTTATAAGGGAAAAGTTGAGCATATTGTTTATAAGGGAAAAGTTGAGCATATGAGACTCAATTCTATTATATAGTTTTTTTATGGGATTGAGATACTCTTTTGCGTTTTCATTGCATTTTATTGATTTAAAAGACTTCATTAACTTTATATTTGTGTTCTCTTATGTGGTTGTATACATGAAGTTAATTTAGATAATAACAATACATATTTGAATTTTGTTTGGTGAACATGAATGAACATTTAGAAGTGATATGTACCAGTTCTCCTTAAAAAAAAAAAAAGTTGCTTTGTAATTCGTGAAAGATAATTAATAATTGCTCTAAAGAATTTATTGGCATGATTCATGCAATTTAAAGTCTTTCAATATTAGGTATATATTAAACGTTGGAAGGGCCAAGTAAGAAAATATTAGTTATGTTTTAATTTTTAAATTAAAATGTTATTTGATGGGCCATTGCCCATTTAATAGTTAAATAATTAAATTCTCCATGTCAATTATTTTTTCTTTTGAGATTGCATGGTGATAGCAAGATGTAGTTATAATCCCTTTATTTATGGGGAAAAAAAGGCTTCAAAGTGAGAAATTTCACAGAAAAACAAGAGTCTCTTGTCTAACAAAAAAACCCTGTGATTTCTCCATTAATTATGTAGATTATATAAGATATTGGATAGACTAGATAAATAATTATCAATTACTTTTTCATATTTTAGGATTTGTATTGTCGTACAATGGAGGTAGATGTTTTTGGAACTTCCACTTTTAGTTTATGATAATTAATATTGCTAACAATATATTTAACCATATTAATTGTAAATTAATCTAAACAAATAATAAATCATCGATCATGTCATTAATTATTATTACCAAACCTAAGTTAATATTCGTATCATGTCAATTGCCATCGTCAACATAACAAAATTGTCGCCCTACTAGTTCATTTCTTTACTAAGAATTTACAGACTGTATATCAATTTCGATGAAATCATTCACCAATCATGGAAAATTCAGCCATAAATGAATAATTTCCAACTTCTATTGGTCTTTTGGGTAATAAATCAACCCACTGTTTTAATCAGGCCCCCAAGCAAAATAGCCCAACAACGCGAAGCTCCAAGCTTTGGGACTGCTTGCTTGTATGAGCCCCATTCCATTCCATTTATTACAGAACACAACACCACGCTGACTCTGCAAACACGTACTACGAAAGACACACTCACCATGCAACTGCAAGCTTGTACATCCCACTTACCAAACATGTGTCACCCCATTATACCACGTGTCCTTTCCCCCATCTCCAAAAATATAACGCTCGTTCTGTGCTCTCCGTTTTTGCATGCCATCTCCATCTCTGCAATAATCTACAAGCTGATCTTTAGCTAGTCCCAGCAGCCTCTCCATGGCTGACTTTCGCCAACAACAGCAACAGCTGAGACCTGGTGGTCAAGGCACAGCGGGCATATTCCTCCCTGGAAAGGGTGCTTCAACTTCCCAGGTTTTAGCTGTTGTGACCTTGTTGCCTGTTGGTGGCACCCTTCTCTTCCTTGCAGGTCTCACTCTTGTAGGGACACTTATTGGGCTAGCTGTGGCAACGCCACTTTTTGTTATTTTTAGCCCAGCTTTGGTCCCTGCAGCTCTTGTCATAGGGCTGGGCGTGCTTGGATTCTTAACGTCTGGTGCTTTTGGGGTCACCGCACTCTCATCGCTCTCATGGATGGCCAGCTATATTCGAAGCTTGATCAGAGGTCCCTTGCCACAGAAATTGGATCAAGCGAAACGGAGGACACGGGAAACGGCAGGACAAGTGGGCCAGAAAGCTAGGGAGACGGGCCAGATTGTTCAGAGCAAGGCCCGAGAGGTGACAAAGGGTGGTCAAGAGGGTGGGAAGACATAAAAAGGGTTTTCAAGATTGTGACATGATTGATATATTGGGCTTTGAGGCCTACTGAAGCTTATTTCTTTATAAATAATTCAAAAGAATCTGTTAGATATTAAAAAAACAATACTGCAGAAAACTAGTCCAAGTAAAATGAGCATTAATACCTTGAGAAAGTGAAGTTGGATAAGGTTTTTTTTTTTTTTTTTGTTAGAAAGCAAACTGTTAAACCAGAAATAAGTAACAAAATGTGTAATTAATTGCTAAAGTTATTTATCTCATTAGTAAATGAAGACATGGTGGTCAAGTCTTAGAGACAACAAGTTTTCTCTATTCTCCATTCTTACATCATGAAGAAGGATTTAGTATATTTTCCCAAGCAGTTGTATGTCTTGCTCCTTTCGAGTTCTAGTAATAACTTTTCTACGAATGTAATAAGAAAGGACTATCCTTCAAGGTTGGTTTTTCTTTTTCTTTTTTCTTTTTTTCCATTCAATTATATATAAAAAAAGATTTAATTCTCTAAATATGAAGTGTCTTAAATGATCTTTTGCATCTTATCATTGGTGGCAAAAAGCATAGTTAATAAAGATGACTTAACAAATTGATCCGAAATTTAATTTGAGTTGAGTGTTTTTTTACAAGAAATATTTAAAAGTTGACTTGGTATAATTAATTGACGAAGCTCAAAAGAAGCTAGCTTTCACGGGCTAATAGGCCTGTTGAGCCAGACCATGACTCAATGTTGGCTGGAAGTATTTGCCGCCGGCCACCTCCTTTTTGCTGTCGTCGTATGGTTGCGCAATGATTACCGAACCACTAAACTCTAAATAATGCTGTGTGTATTTCCTATAGTGCCTTGTTTGGTGAAATGTCCTTTCAATTATCACACACAATTTTCAACAGAGCTTGACTTTCTTTTCTTCTTTTTTTCACCTCCGACAAAGTGGATATTATTGTAATTTTCAACTCCGAAATAGAAGGTTTTTGCTCAGGATCCATCATGCAAAGAAGTTGATTCTTCAAGATAAAACAATTTCTTGGAGCTTGACGGATCATGAACACTCATCTGGGATTATCATGTCTTGTGTGAGACAGCAACCAGAAACTTCTCACAATTGTACTGCTACACATCATCGTTTACTTCAAAGGGTAGGTCGAAGACGTCGCTTGATGGCAAAAGGTCATGCTTAATTTTACTGTTGACCAGCCAAATAGTTCACCTGCGGAATGATACAAATACTGTAACTTCTTGCTGAAAGCGACAACTTGTAGCTTAATCCCTTCGAATAACAAGTATGAACGATGACCTAACCACGAAAAAGTCTTCATAAAAATGCTTATGCTTGTAAGTACAACACTTGGAAAGGAATGAAGTCACCAACAATTTCAATTACTAATAATTAACATATAATCCACTAATGTGGTTCCATATACATGGAGACAAAGCATGCTAGCCAGAATTGGTAAACTTTCGAATTCTGCTTAGGTCATACAGGAGGAGAAATGAGCCAAGTCAATGACTTTTGAGTTTCAACTTTGTTGCGTTCAAAAATGGCATATTTGTTGGTAAGGTGATGAGCTGATGATCCCTTATCAGGAGGCCACCAGAAATATAATAAAGGGGTGCAAGATATATGTTTATTATGTGATCCTGCTATTCATTTTCTGTCATGAAGATGGCTGCCCAAAACAACCCCCAATTCCATCTCCACCACCTTTATTTCTTAGCAATTATCCTTACTCATGTTCTCTCCTCCAATGTCTTCATCGAGTCAAGCAGCACCATGTACCCCTTTAGTTGCTCTGACCAGGTTCAGAATTGTGATTCCTATCTATATCACATCTCCGAAGGCCTTTCCATTGAGCAAATAGCTTCTTTCTACTCAGTGAAATCATCCAATGTTGAGCCCATTACTCATGGCCTCAAACAAGACTATCTTGTATCAGTTCCATGCACTTGCAAGGATGTGAATGGCACTCAAGGCTACTTCTACGATACCTTCTATAGTGTACAATCTGGTGACATATTTACCAATGTTACATGGGTTCTCTATAGTGGGCAAGCTTGGGAGGTTCCAGGAGTGGAACGGCTATTTATTGCTGGAGATATGATTAGTGTGCATCTTGTATGTGGATGCTTAGAAGTAGAGGCTAAAGAGATTGTGACATATACAGTTCAGGAAAATGATACCCTAACAGGGATTGCAGAACTTTTATCTGCAGAACTGACTGGGATTGAGAATCTAAATGAAAGATTTACTCGAAATCCAAACTTGATTGATGTCGGATGGGTTTTATTCGTTCCCAGAGAGAAGAATGGAATTCAAGCACCAAAACAAGGTCAGCAATTAACCCTTCAAATTCTTCTTGCAGAATCTAAATGTTCTAGTTGTATGGAAAAAATAATCTTTAAATGATAGGTAACTTCTTGGCTTCTTCTTGTTCAAACCAGGAAAGCAACACAATTTGGCAATAATCCTTGGTACACTGTCAGCTGTGACTTTATTTTCAGTTTGTTCATTGCTGTTGTTCCTCCACAGAAGAAACAGAAACCATAAAAACAGAAAAGAAGACCCAGAAGTTGTCAACAAAGCCCAAAGTCCCACGAGGACTTCCTTAAGGACTCACTTTCGTGAAAAGTACATAGAAGGTCAGTCTCCTAACGTGACTCTGAAGCAACTACAGAGCAATCTGGCTTCAAGACAAATCTATAAAAAAATAACTGAATTTGAGGAAGTACCTTATAGAAATTAACTCAATTAGTCGAAAGGTGTAACTTTCCATTGCGATTGCTCATGTGAAACTAAATTTCTTGGTGTAGATGCAACCTTTGAATCCGAAAGACCAATTGTATATAGTTTGAAGGAGATAGATGAGGCCACAAGTCAATTCGACGAAAGCAGGAAAATTGGAGCGGGAGGATATGGGATTGTGTACATTGGTACTCTGAAAGAAAGGGTATGATATGATTTCCCCTACATGTTGATAGTTTGAACAAATTTAAATCAAGTAACAAAACCTTGTTGCTAAATCGAAGTACAGGAAGTTGCAATTAAGAAAATGAAGTCTTCCAGATCAAAGGAATTCTACTCAGAGCTAAAAGTGTTGTGCAAGATACATCATATTAATGTGGTAAGGATTTCTTTTCCAGAAAAAGGGTACAGAACACTCTAAAAAACAAAGGATTATGTGATAGTTTTAATGAACAAAATGTTATTCCTTAGGTGGAGCTGCTGGGATATGCAACAGGGGATAATCACCTCTATTTAGTATACGAGTATATTCAGAATGGATCACTCAATGATCACCTTCATGACCCTTTGCTAAAAGGTATTAGTGTGATAAACGCTTTAACAGTAAGCTCATGAGAACCGATTAGAGAGTGAAGCTGTCTTTAGAAAGAATGGTAAAGCTAAAATCATGCAGCATATTGCTTCTACAAGGTTCTGACACTAAATGGTATCAGGTCACTCGCCCCTTTCATGGCTTGCAAGAGCACAAATAGCACTAGACGCTGCACGAGGAATTGAATATATTCATGATCACACAAAAGCGCGATATGTTCACCGTGATATAAAGACAAGTAACATTCTACTTGATAAGGGACTCGGAGCAAAGGTACTTGCTACCATTTTCATTTTGAGGGTGTGAATATATGTTTGTCGTTAATTGGTTCTGTTACATAATTGCTTCGCTCGTTGTTAGGCATATGTTGTTAGAATCTATGAGAATTTGCCTCTGAAGATAGCTGTTAGACTTAGTCTTTGAATTTATTTTCTCGTAACAGAGTCTATTGCATGTTTTGCTATTATTCTGCTATTAGTAGTAGTAATCCAATAATCTCTCATGTTTGTTGAGAATTTATAGCATTTTTGAATTTAGTTGTAAGCCTTTAAATAGGTATTCTTAATTTATAATATGATTATCCTTCAGCTTCAACTTTCTCTCTTTTAGAATTCTCTGCATTTGTTATTCATTTAAACTGCAGATTTCAATAGTATTCATTTAACTGCAGATTTCAACATATGTATGCAGTTGCATAAAACCGTTCCTAGCTTCACCTTACTGTACTAGCTAATGCTCTTACCACAGGTTGCAGATTTTGGACTGGCAAGATTGGTAGAAAGATCAAATGAAGAAGATGCAGTAGCAACACGGCTAGTAGGCACGCCAGGTTACATTGCACCTGAGTAAGTCCTGAGCTCATAACTCCTTAGATTTGTGCCTCATTCTTGTTCACTGCATTCCAACACTTAAAAAAACAAAAGATGCTTTTTTCCATTGTATGGTTGTTAACTGTAATGTTCCAATCTGATTATTTTCTGCTAGATCTGTTCGTGAACTACAGATGACATCAAAAACTGATGTGTTTTCTTTCGGAGTGGTCCTGGCAGAGCTAATAACTGGTCAGCGAGCGCTCGCACGCGACAACGGGCAACCGAACAAGATGAAAGTACTGGTAGCAGTTGTAAGTTCAGATTTGAATAACATAGTTGTTGTGTGGTCTACTAGTTCCCACTGACTGCTTAGATTACAAATCCTTATTTAACTAGAAAACTCACCACATCAATCTCCAGTCATTACTATCTGTAGCCTAGTGCATCCAGATCAATTTTTTTATATCCAATTCATAAATATTTTACAGACAAGTTTATCCCCAATGAGCTGTCTTGCCTTCTTTTGGTTTTTTGTTTTTATCTGTTTTATGTTACATTAAGTCAGGTCTCTTATCTTTTAATCAATCCCCTGATTGTATCCAAGCTATGTAACAAATTCTGAGGCGGCAAGGTTCAATACAATGGAGTGTATGAATAATGTGATCGAAACTCAAGGAGTGTTCGATGTCTGAACATTTGCATGTAGAGGCGTACAACTGTACAAGCCTTTTTTCTTCTGCATATTCTCATGTTGTTCAGCTTATTCCTCCCCAACAACATCCCAAAACCCCCTCTTCAATCTCATATTTACTTGACATTTCATGGATGAGCCATCTAACCCTTTTTGTTTTAATATCTTCTGTTAAATTGGATCAGATGACAGCAATATTCCGAGATCAAGACCCGGAGACAGCTTTGGAGGCTAATATAGATGAAAACATGAAAGGAAGCTACCCAATGGATGAAGTTTACAAGGTCAGTGTAATTGCAAGATTATCAATCCACTTTACATTTTATGTTCACATTGAAGCCAAGAGGTCAGACAAGTAACAATCAGAAATTCTAGAGAAAGATCAAAGATGGACCAAAACTCAAAAAGGCAACTCTGTGCTTGAACCTAGCCCTAGGCAGAAACAGAGAAAAATACATTCTTCGAAGCTAAATGATCTCATCTACTACCGAATGGAAGGGCATAGGCATCCCCTCTCTCTACAAAATCCATGCATATACAGTCAATTGTGCGAGCATTACTGACAAGTCCACATGGCCAATCCGATTGCATTAAGCTTCATGTCTTACAATATCTAAATGTGTATCACACCTCCTCTTACCCTCATATTGCAGATGGCAGAACTATCTACACGTTGTATGAATGAAGACCCGACAAATCGACCGGAGATGCGAGAAATTGTCCAGAAACTTTGTAAAATCTTGATGTCCTCAATTGAGTGGGAAGCTTCACTTGGAGGAAGCAGTCAAGTTTTCACCAGGTTATTCGATGGAAGATGAATCAGTTTCTTCATGGAGATGGTTGACAAGTTCCTCACTTCAAAATTCATAGTAACAATCAAAGCACAAGCTGCAATTATTGTAATCAAAACATGCTCGTTCTATAACTAGGATTCAAATATACGTGCATCATATATACGAGGAGTCAGGCGGCATTCCTTCAATCGATTACACTAAATTTTATTGGTCTTCAACCTTCTATTCTGAAATAAGTATCGATGAGGTGTTAAAATTAGGAGGATTAACAGGATTTGGTTTTTTGGTGGTTAAATTATAAATTGTTTAAGTGTTTATAAATAGTTTTTTTTTTAATATTAAAGTAAATTTTCTTTATGAATGATTTTGAATACCTATAAAAAAATCTATTTTAGAATGTTTGAGAACTGTCTAATGGTAAAATTAGCAATTTAGTGGAGAAAATTAGTGATGAATATACTTAAAGAGCTTTAAATTTTAAGATTTTAGTTATTCTTGTATTCAATCTGTATCTTTTTAATGTAAAAAAAATTATCTTTTACCTAGTAATTCAAGAGGTATTTATAGCCCTTGGACCTTGTTTTTTTTCTTGAGTGAAGGAGTTAAAGAGTAATTTCACCATGATAACTTTTATGAGAGACAATATCTTTTACATAAGTATCAATGGGAAAGAATATCTATCACACAAGTAGTAATGAGTATTAATGGAGGAGAATATCTTTTACACAAGCATTAATGAGGAAAGGAAAAAAAAAAAACACGTGTTCGGTTTAAAAAAAAGATTAAAACATATCTTTTGAGGGTTGGGATTGGATGGTGCACCAAGCCTAAAAAAAAGTATTGGGGACACAAAGCACGTAAGCCTAATGAAAGGTGTGGGCATGCCCAGCACCTGGGCTCAGGTTGGCGCCGAGCCTGTCAGAGGTACTAGGCGTGCCCAACACTTAGATTCGGGTTGGCGCCTGAGCCCATTAGAAGTACTGGACACGCCTAGCATTTGGGCTCAGATTTCAGCTCGAATCAGGTGTTTCTACCCGGGCCTATAAAAAAAATTGAAAATATGGATTTGGTGTCGTAAAGTAAAGAAAGAAATCTTGATATGCCAAGTATCTATCCTTAATTTATGCCTTCTTTCATTGGTTAAGAGCTAGGAAGCTTTTAACCTAACATACAGGATACATCATCACAACACCTTGAGCCGGTTGATCCCTGCTGTCATCAATTATTTAACCTTTCAACTTGAGCTCATCAGCAAAAATAATAGACTCATAAATATTAAATAAATCCTAAAGTCATGAAAGATCATGGCCTCGTTGTTTGCTGCAAAGTGCTTTTTTCAAAGCACTGGGTTGCATTTTGGAAAACTCGTCTTTTATCTTATAAATAAATCAGGTTTGCAACTCTCTTCTTTCCAGATTTTGTTTTTTTACCAGTAAATTAATGATGAAATTAGTGTCTAACCATTGATTATAACATTTACCAGGTTGAGACTTGAAGAACTAACCGGGTTGGCTCGAATTATTTTTTTTGTTTATTTTAATTTTATTTTTCTTCAATTTTGTCCTTTAACTTTATGTTTTTTAATAATTGACTTTCATAATTTATTTTGATTTATTTTTTACAGGGTTATTATGATCTCATAAAATTACTTTTTCTTCTCCTCTCTCTTTTTTTGGGTTTTTTTTAAAGAAAATAGTTGTTATCTTTTCAATCTTGGCCTTCAACATTTAGTTGGTTGGGAATTAAGTTGTGATTTTTTTTATTTACTTTCTATTAAGTTATTTCAGTCTCATTACTCGGGTCACAGGTTTATCAGTTTAACCCAGATTGACTCTAGTTTTTTTCTTTTTTTTTAAAATTATTTATTTTCTTGTTTCGTCTTACAATAACGAGTTGGTTTAGTACTAGGCTGTGTAAGAAAAAACTATTTGCGTTTTTATACAATAATCTTGTTAAAAATACGTTAATAATATCTATATATTTGTTTTTACAATTTAAAAGAATAATATGATACACGACATAGCGTAGGCGAAAGACCTGTTGTGCAAGTATTATGGTCAAGGTTCGGACTTATGCTTCCATCTTGAAATTGCTGTATGTAAAAAACAATGGTGTCTACTAGCTGAATTTTTCATTAGTTTTCTTCTCCTAGTAGGAGGAAATATATAGGCAGAGCTCTAAATAGGCAATGTCCTGAATAGGCAGAGCTCTGAATAGGTAACAATCCTATTCTAAGAAAGTGTAGTAATTTTGTACAAGATTTGATATGACTCCTATAATTGATCAGATTCACATAATTACTGCCTATACAAGATTTGATCTGAATAGGCAGTAATCAGATTACAAAATAATATTTAATCTAGTTCCTATAATTAATCAGATTACCGAATCGCAACTAATCATGTCAACACTCCCCCTCAAGTTGGAGCATAGATATCAGTCATGCCCAACTTGGTAATTACTCTCTGAAATGTCGGCCCTGAAACGGCCTTGGTAAGAATATTGGCTAACTGATATGCTGACTGGATAAAGGGAAATTGTATGAGTTTCTGATCTAATTTTTCTTTGATAAAGTGACGATCAATTTCAACATGCTTCGTGCGGTCATGTTGAACAGGATTATGCGCAATGGAAATGACCACCTTATTATCACAGTGTAAAGTCATTGGGTCTGTATAGTGAATCCCTAATTCTGTCAGGACCCTCTGAATCCATAATAATTCACATACACCATGAGTCATACCTCGAAATTCTGCCTCCGCACTCGACCGGGCCACCACTTTTTGCTTCTTACTACGCCATGTAACCAGATTTCCGTTGACAAAAGTGAAGTAGCCTGATGTAGATTTTCTGGTTGTTTGATCCCCAACCCAATCAGCATCGGTATATCCCTCAATGCTAGAGACCCCATGTTTTGAGAATAACAAACCTTTGCCTGGAGTACCCTTCAAGTATCGTAAAATTCTATTCACTGCCTGCAAATGTTCTTCGCTAGGTGCATGCATAAATTGACTTACAACACTAACGGCATAGGCGATGTCCGGTCTTGTATGGGATAAATAAATCAGTCGACCAACCAACCGTTGATAGCGTCCCATGTCTGTTGGAACCTAATTGGGAAATATACCAAGCTTGTGATTGATGTCCATAGGGGTTGATGCTGGTTTGCAAGCAAGCATGTCGGTCTCTGCCAGCAGATCAAGCACATATTTGCGTTGTGACATGGAAATCCTGTGAGCTGATCTGGCGACTTCAATGCCTAAGAAGTATCTGAGTTGCCCCAGGCTCTTCATTTCGAATGCAGCAGCTAAATGTTCCTGTAACAGCTGCATCTCCTCTGGATCATCACCTGTTAACACCATGTCATCCACGTAAACAATAAGGGCTGTTACCTTCCCATTTTGGTGCTTTATAAACAGAGTATGGTCTGCATTACTCTGTTTATAATTGAATGCTGTCATTGCAGATGAGAACCGCCCAAACCAAGCTCTAGGGGACTGTTTCAGCCCATACAGAGATTTCTTCAAACGACAGACTTTGCTCCTAGTTTCAGACTTGCACTGCACACCCGGTGGCAAGTCCATATACACTTCTTCTTCTAAGTCCCCATTGAGAAACGTATTTTTCACATCAAACTGTTTCAAAGGCCACTCCCGACTGGCTGCTATAGATATGAGAATACGGATTGTGTCAAGCTTGGCAACCGGTGCAAAAGTCTCAGTATAATCCACGCTGTATTTTTGTGTATACCCCTTTGCAACCAACCGGGCTTTATACCTATCAATGCTGCCATCAGTTTTAAGTTTCACAGTGAACACCCATCGACACCCAATTGTCTTCTTTCCTTCAGGTAGGGAGACAAGTTCCCAAGTTGAGTTCTTTTGCAGAGCTTGCATTTCTTCATTTACTGCATTGGCCCAAGCTGGATCTGTCAAAGCTTCCTGCACATTACTAGGGATGGATATATTGGATAATTGATTAACAGTAAGTGCATATGATTCAGACA
>Ga0307510_10003398_pt1 | contig 18583 bp, 15 predicted proteins | sample 12_EM_MG_FD_207224 | JGI IMG/M metagenome (GOLD analysis project Ga0307510, IMG submission 207224) | Populus trichocarpa ectomycorrhiza microbial communities from riparian zone in the Pacific Northwest, United States - 12_EM | ecosystem: Host-associated > Plants > Roots > Unclassified | place...
TGTTGAAAATGGCTAGTTGTGGCGAAACGGCGAGACGGCGGAGGGCGAAACGGTGAAACTGCCACTATGAAACGAAACGCCAAGATCAAAACAACACTAAAGAGTTCGATCGCCAATACACGGAACTTAGAGAGGGGAAAAACTTCTTCTGATTCAACTACTCACTCATGCTCACGACTCACGACTCACGATGCTCGATGCTCACTACTCTCACTAACTAACCAGTGAGGATGATAGGAGTATATATTAATCATAACGGTGAGGCCTTCCAGGCCATTCCTCCCACCTTTTCATCGATTGCGGCGTATATCCATTCTCTTCTATGCATGCCTCTGCTCTTCTACCTATGTTCCCCTTTTTCTTCCGCAAAACTATCATGCTAACAAAGAACACAACAAATGTCACAAAGAAGACTTCCTCATGCCACATAGCCTCTGCGCATCCGACCCTTCCTTCTGTCACTGCACCGATCCCTAGCGCATATCCGGAAGTCTGTCGAACTATACTAGCATATTCTGCGCCTATACTAAACATACCGAACAATATCAAAGAACTTACTCCCGGCGGGCGTATCAATCCTGAGCGCGTATCAAAACTTCTTGTCTGAACGATAACGGGACAGGCTGTGTGCGTACTAGATAGGTCGAGCATGCCGAGTAGCATTACAAAATTCCAACATGGTAGTGAGGGAGGTGTGTTGAAAATCACCGACGATCACTCCGTCCTGAAGCGAGTTTGCTTTTTTGTACCTTCCCCATATACTCGGTCTTTTGTTAGTGGTTTCCTTTTTAGCTCATTATGTATCGGTGAGAAGGAATTGGTATACCTGGTTTATATACAATATGTGTGGAGTCGCATATATGGCCAGCAATGTTAAGGGAGGATCAATTGGAATACTAGCAAAAAGGGGACCGGAACTCCGCTGTTGTATGAGCATCTCCGGAAGCATTTCCGAGATCAAGGGAGTTCTTGGTATTTCCTCGCTGCCCTGAAGACAGGAACGTGGACCTAGGAAATATTGTTGTATTTTCCTATATAAACCTTCCGCTTTGCTATAGATAGGAACATCTTTCTCGTCCGCTCCACCTCCAGCGATTGAAATCTCAACACCAGGAGAAATCATGGTGAGAGTGTCCTCCGCCTCTGGTCTTCCCCACCCGTGGCAACTGCTCGGGGGTTTATCACGCCTTCATCTCCTTCCTCTCTCTGGGGCCTTTGGCCTCCCCTCCCTGGGGTTATGGATTCCTTTCTGGTTCCGTTTGTCTTCGTAGAGCACGCTCGCGTTGATGTTCCTACCCTTTACCCCGCACTTCGCGACGCGCTTCACTTAGCGATTTGCACGGTCGGCAACCCTCCTTCCTCCGTCAATACACGGTCGCTAGTTTCGGACTATCGGTGAAGTAGTTGCCCTGGTGGCCCTGCTCTCTGGTATTGCACTCTCTCCTGAGTTGCAGGATTGGTACGGTCGGCATTCGAAAAACTGTGACGCCGTCTCCGTCCTCCGTGTTCGTACTTCTCGGTTGTTTGGCGAGCTTTCCTCCTCCCGCTTCCCACGCGTCAGGTCCGCTTGCACCGTACTGCTTCACCCTCTTTGCTGGCACCTTACTGCCGTCCAGCTGGCACCTTACTGCCCCGTCCCCATTGCTGGCACCATTACTGCTGAGTGGCTCTCCTGGCCGGGTGGCTCCCCTCGCCCTCCTCATCCGCTCCTGCGATTTACTCTACGGTCGCAAACCTCGCATTAGGTTACGCTGTGTCATGGTATAGCACTACCTCCTTGGCCCATGCTAAAGTCCGAAGCGTTACCGATTTTCTGGGCAGCCCGCCCATGACGAGGCCTTGCCCCTAAGCCGATAGGTTCGGGGAATTCCCCTAGGCATCCGGCAACAGTAGTTTTAGCTTTCCTCTCCGTCGGCACTTGGTGCCGTAAGAATCCTTTCTTTTGTTTTGGGGGGCCCGCCGAAGGGTTTGTGTCTTTCCCTGGTTTCTTTTCTACACTTGTCTTTCCTTACGTGTCTGGAAGAGGGTATTGCTCCATCTTGCTTTCGTCTGAGGTGCTGTGTGGGGGGAGGATGGGCTCTGGTTTAGAGGGGTTGGATTTTTCCCATGAGGGGGTGAAGCGGGTTGTTGGATTGTTTATAGTTTTGTTCACGCCATAGCTAGCGCTCCACGCGGTTTCTTGTACTTTAACAACGAATACATGATGATAAAAAAAATAAAAAAAATTGCTATAGATAGGAACGAAGCAAGATACGATTTCCATAATTCACAGATATTATCACCCCTGTCTTAATTCCCTCTCCCGCTGTCTTCGATTCCCGCAATCTGCACCTCATAACGATATAGGGGCTGGTAGAGGAGTTGATGAAATCCTGATGGCCGTGCTTGACTTGGAGGTTTGTATATATTTCGTTTTGGCTGTTGTTTGAAGACATAGTGGTGGAACGATTGAATACGATCGCAGTCGAGGTGGGGCATTTTTATTTATTATGGTGTGAGTGTGATCTGGCTTCGCCCAAAACTTGATCGTAAGGTTTTGTAATACTTATGGCTAATTAGCCCCCCCCCTATCCGTTATAAAGCATATTAAACCAAGGGGTTTCAAAAGGACGGGAAATACACAGGAGGGCGAACACCCATACTTCTGGAAAATGCCCCCCTCTCCCTCCTTTTTCCTCCACTCCTCAATGCACCCCATTTTCAAGAAGCACCAAGATAGTTCTATCCTCTTACAAGCTGAGAAGGGCTCAAGAAAGCAAAAACTTACTCACTTAGGGCAGCAAATTCTCTAAGGGGTTGGATATTTTGCGACCTGGTGATACAGAAGTTGGCTTCTTGCGATATCTGCCATCCATAATGCTTGGCTTAGTGCATATTTAGCTGTTGCATATGTTGAGTAAAAACCTCTCAGCATACACATCAGTGATATCACTTCATCTCCTAGTTCGCTGGCAGGTTTGCCATAATAACCCAAAATAGGAACTACGCTGGGTACTGAAAACGCAATCCCCGGTGTTAATGCCTATCCGGAGACCTTCAAAAACAAAAGCGGTTTTCCCGTAGAAGGAAGAGAAAAAAGGCTACATAGAAGAGATATGGAAGGAAAGACTTAACCCGCACGCCCACCAAAGACCCCAAGAAAAAAGCCGGCGAGAAAGACAAATAAAGTGAGTCACTATCACATTTTTTCTTCCCTCCCGGAGATGTAGAAACAATCGTCCATTCTCGAGAAAAAATGCGCTGGCTTAAGGCCTTTTAAACTAGCCCCCCTTCTCTCCACGGTCGGGTAACACCATTAACCTAGCGACCTTCTCCGCTCTTTAGCCTCCACTCCACCGCTCCTTCTCTATTGTTCAGGCTTTATATCTCCGGCGCCATCCACTTATTAGACTAGAAAAAAATAAAAATAAAACCCGTAAAACCCGTAAAACCCAGTTTCCACTTTTTTCCAGCTAATAGTAGCAGTGTATCATAATGTCGGGCGCCAGGTAGTATTACTAAATGCCCTTCCTTATTTTCTTTATCTCCTCTATTTAAAGCGAGGAAGAGTGATGACATGATTAGCCCACAAACTACCCAGCTGACTCCTCAGGCTCATCAAAGTCTGGAAACAATTTTTCCCCCATTTCCTGTGACTGGGGTTAAAGATTTGTTTAAAAACTGGCTTTTGGTATTCTGATTGCAACTGAAAACGCCTTAGGTTTCTTTTTACCAGATCTCGAGTTGGCATTGGATGACGGATGTTGTCGGGTGTATCAGCGATCATAACTTGTCACTCGGAGTAAGTTAGTGACCAGAGAGAGTCCAAAACACCAAAATTGCGAATTTGAACTATCATACCATTACCCAACCACCATAGGCGGAAACCACTTGGAAAAAAATTCAAAACATAATTTGCTATAATGGCGCCCACAAAAACAAAGTGTAGGGCTTTTGCCTCCAATTCTCCTAGAGCAATAAGGAGTGAAATCTCCTTTCTAACAAGGTATTAATACCTACTAAGACAACAGTTTTTGTGTGGGAAAGATACACTGGAACACGCCTAACCCACAAACTCCATACAATAACCTGAGGTAAATGTATGCCATACCTCAGACGTGACATATTTTTTCAAAAAATCGAAAACTGGGTTTCAAGATATCCTTAGAAATATAATGGTTGGAAAAAACCTGCAATCTTGATGTGTTTTGTCAGCTGTCTGCTTATCAAAGGACCCCATTGGGGAAAGGTAAACTTTTAATTCGCACGCAGGCGAGCATTATCTTAGGCCTGGTAGGTTAAGCACTATTGAAAAGGGGAAAATTGCTCTTACTGCAGTAAGAAGAATCGCAAAAGTCTTTAGCTTATTTTCTGAGCATGCCATCGTGAGGCCAGCATCAATAGTTATTCAATTCTTTCCTTGGATACATTCCAAATCGTGCCAGCATAAATACATATCTCTGCCCAACTATTGATAAAGGACACAATCCTATAAGTCGACATCATTCCGTCAAATAACATCAAAAAAAACTAAACACAAAAATAGCTATTGAAGAAGAAAATCCCTCCTTCACCTAGCCTCCGTACCCTTCAACTGTCAGATTCCCACTATTGACTATGCAGCTTAGAGAGAGCTTAGCGATCGGGTTCCTTGTGCATCTCCCTGCTTCTCAGGTCCGTCCATTTTCGGGCCACAATAGCTGCCGCTCCTGCTCTGCGCAATAGCAGAGCGGGGTTTGATGATCGGATTCTTGATCCACCGCCCACTCCAGGGTGTAGGGGGTAAGTGCCCGACTGTCGAGAGGTTTCTAGAAGCAACAACGTGCTCGGTTCTCCTGTAGATGATATGAGAAGCTCTGCTCAAATCCATCGTGCTCGTCATGTTTGCTCAGTGTGTCCCTGTCAGAAAACTGGTGCTGTGGGGAGTGGGCTAGGTGAGGGAGGCCGTAGTGGTCTAACCGATGGTAATACTGTTACTAGGTGGGCCCAAGTCCTTGGCCCTGTAGATTGTGGTATTGGGGGTAGGTGGGGCCGGACTCTCGATGTCTATCCTCCGACCGGTATATCGACTCCATTTCTCCATGATATAGGCCTTGCAACTGGATCGGCTGCATATCTTCCGGATTTTGGACCCGAACCTTACCCCCCATAGGCGCTTCCAGATGCCCACTATCGTTATTATCAGTAGTATGAAACCACATAATATGAGCGTCATGGCCCAGAAAAGGTAGAGAGGTATAGGGTTTTTTTGCCAATCCGTTATGTTGTCCATGCCGAAATACTGATAGGGGTTCTTGTCAGAAAATACTCATAATGTAGAGAGGAAGCAATATACAGAAGTACAGAAGCTGAGGGGAAGAAACGCTGTGGCAACAAGGGAGAGAAAATGGAAAGTCTGCGTTTGCTCCGCTTGCTTCGCAAGTAGGGCGTGGGTCCTCTCCAATGCATCCTCGGTGCGCTGGATTGCATTTCTCGCTGCTTCAGCTGTCTCGCTATCAGACCTTAAAAATCCATAAAGCTGCACAGTTGTTAGCATCCTTGCTATGGGTTTCGATATGAGAGTTATTACAATTTCTCTTCTGACCTCCATATTTTCTACTAGCACATTGATTTTCTTGGTGAAACATTTCCTCCCTCGGACAACCACATCAACAGTATCCAAAGTATTCAGCCACATCTGTTCGGGATTTTCTGAGGCGATAGGAGTTGGGGAAATACTCATGAGGGGGTTTTGCCGAAGTGGGTATTCCTTCTCGTGATCTTTAGCTTTCGTCCGGTAGCTTGTCAAAAATAGGCTGCGTAGGTCCTGGAGAACGGCTACCTGTCGTTCAGCCACGCTGACAGTAGCAAACAAACTTGCCGAAAGCCTGTTAAGCGAGGCGAGGAGTTCTCGGACCCTCCTCTGCTTCCTCTTCCGGACATTGTTCTGCCGTGCTCGCTCGTCTTCCTCTTCCCGTCTCTGTCGATCCTCCTCAGCAAGAATCACTCCTAGTTGTAATTCTTCTGGTTGTGGTTCTTCTCGGTGCGGTTCATCGGAGGGAATTCCTCTCATCCCTTGATTATCCTCGTAGGTTTCTGCGTCCGATATCATTTGGTCGATAGCCTCCTCCTGATGGTCCTCAAAAATTAGTGCTAGCTTAATTTGGTCAAAGTGGGAGGATAGACTAACTAGCTTGCACAACGAAACCTGAAGCTTCAGCAATGTCCATGATTCTGAATCCGTACGATTGGCAATCATATGAAGCATTGCCAGAAGGGCGCCGACACGTTCCTGAAGCCGGTGAAGTGGCACTTGGTCATTGGCACTGTCCTCCTTAGATCTGAATGTCGTCATCGTATCTTCGGAAATTACTAAGTAAATATATCTAGGTGAACAGCAGGCAAAAGGTAGAGCCTACAGTTATCAAATATCATATATCGTGCCTGATGCACTAATATCTCTCCTATATCATCTTTGTCTTCCACATTCACCAAGGAGATGCGATTGGGGACATCAGCTCCCAGGTGTTTGAAATCTAATAGTTCAACGCTCTCGCTTTCCGGACCCAACGGGATACCTCTGCTCGATTTCCCAAAATATGGGAATGATACGAAAAGGGTGAATCTACCTTTCGACGGGCCCGACTTGAACAACTCCGATTGATTTTTGGAAGGTATCCGTAATGAAATACCTGTTCTAAACCTTCCACAGCCAGGCAGTGCGAGAACTCTTTTTGAATGTGCGTCCCCAAAAGAGGACGCATCTCGAAGGTGGAATTCTTTCGCTATCGAATTTAGTAGAGTATGATCCTACTTAGTAAGAGCTTGTTTTGAAAGACAATTACTACGGGAGAGCAGAGAAACTTACGGATGTATCATAACATTGGAGAAAGTCTCTTGGGAAAAACCCCTCAAGTATTAGCATGTGGAGGATAAATTCGACTCTGAAATAGGCCGGCAAGTTATATGCCGAACGAAATTGTTCATAGTGAAAACAGGCAGTGAGAAAGTAGTTCTTTGGAAGATAAACTTACATGATAGCCAACCGTGGCCCCAGTGACTGTATTGGTCGAGACTCTTTCGTAGGGTTAAGTATTTGGTTGAGTTGTTTGGACTCTATGAGCCTATCCTTGGACACTTGGAAGAATATATCATCCTCTTCACTAAAGCATCCCGAGGAAGGACCGTCCTCCTCAGCCACAGGATTTCTATCTGCGGGTTTCAACGAGTAGGCAAAAATCACGACATCCTCCTCCTTTCTATTTTTTAGCTTTTCACTCGCGAGGTTGGAGCTCGGGTAAAGGAAGTCTTTCTCATCGTAAAAGTCTTCTGGATCACGGATGTTTTCCCAACCATCAAAGTGGTCCTGTGGTTCCGGAGAGAGGGCAGGAGGCGGCTGTGGCGGCTGTGATGATTGATGAATGGATCCCGCTGAGGGCTCGAGGCTCGAGCGGGAGTCTAGCCGAGCAGTAGAGTTTATGCCTAAGTTGCCCATCTTAACTTAGTAATAGGGAGTTTGGGGGGGAGGGGAGGGGGTAAAGAGATAGTTTCATAGCTTCCTACTAGCATGAGAGCAGTTGGTTGGGGGGCTCTATTTTTATATAGAGCATAAGTCTGGCACGGAAACACACAATTCGCGCGGCTCAGGCTAAAACTTTTGGGTGCCTCGCGCGGAGCACTGGGCTAGGCAAGGAGGGGAGGCGTGATCCAATTCCGCGGAGAGGGAACACCCCCGGGAAGGCCAAGACTGGGGCATTCAGTTGATCAGCGGGGAGGATTAGTGAACTAGCACTAGGACATGGACGAAAGTCTGCCAAACCCCCGCCTGGTTACCAGTAGTTAAAACTGGGTGTGTGTGATGCGAATTATCCAATAGAATACTCACGTAGGCAAGATACTTTGATTTTTGGTGAGGGAGAAAGGTCTTTCAAACTCTTGGCGTTCTGATTAGGGGAAGTTCGGTAGACTTACCATTCAACTAGGTACTGATGAATGGGTGGATGGACTTGTGGTGACTACTAAGTGGCTGGGCAATGTTGTTCTTGTTATTTATTGGTATTATGGAAAACATTGATGTTTTGTAATAGATTGATTGTATAGCAATGATCGGATAGGGCACTTTCGGGTCGCCTGCCAGTAAATTAAGAAACTGATCAAAGGAACTCATTGCATATCGGAAATAAGCAAAAGAATCTCTCGATGCAGGGTTTGGGTTCTAGTTCAACCATTTCTATTCCTGGGGGGAGGGGCTCTATCATTTTGGATCTGATCTGCATGCTCAGAGCGATTAGTGGTTATTCATGACCAATGGTGAGCTTTCAGCTTGTCTAAATGTTCCACTTAAGAACCAACACTGGTGCCTTGTCTTGACATTCGGGTTGTCTCAAGCACTCGAACCGCCCCGGTAGATGCAGTGAAAACTAAATACCTAATTACCCCATTCACCCTTTTCTGATGTCGACTGAGTCTTCGCATGGTGCGCTCGAGTACGAGTACTCATGGCTGCAGGTGAGGGAACCCCCCGCCCCGCGAGTTTTATCGTCGGTACCATTGGTGAGCGCTGCACTGTTTTAGTGGGTGGGAAGAAATACTATTCGTTGAATATCATAAATTTATCCGAGTTGTGCCTGTACCGTATGTTCAGGATTAAAGTCTAGCCGAAGCGTGGCAACTGCTCACTGCTGCTCGCTATCCCTGGCTAAGGCTTGCCGAGTCATTGCACCTGCTCGAGATTTCCCTCTCACCTGTGGGGCATATTGTAATAATACTGGAGAAATAAAGATACTATAGTATAGGTTGAAGGATGCACGACCTAACCTTTACACACCTCATAGTTTGCCAAAACTACAGAACAGGTACTTTATTATCTTCCCCATCCCCGCGTTTACCAAGCGACCAAGAGCCCCCTATGCGGTGATATTTGTTGAACGGATAGCTACTGAATACAGCCAAAATTAGCCATAGCCTCAGAATTTTAGTGGCATGCAACAGTAGTCCATTTTACAAACGTCGTGATATTACAAGTATTCTAGTACCGGTAATCGAGTACACGTCAGTTGATGGACTGGCGCTCACTGCATATTTGTTTTTCGAAATCGGAATTTATGTGTATCTGCGAGACCGAGACGCTCTTTGCTTTTGCTGCCCTGCTGCATGTTAGCCAAACGAAGGGCGAGATTGTCATATTCCGAAAAAACTTTCGGTAGATTACTGGCCGTGATACTGGCCGGGGTGTTGTATGCATTTTTGAGTACCTCGTGTTTACTCCAGGCTACTGTACTAGTACAGTACTCGAGTAGACCTGGACCTGCTGCTGATTCCTACTTGCATTTCTAAATTGTCGATCATTTTCACCCTGGCCCGTCACGGATTATTCACCGCATGGAGAAGGATAGGTTGCCTTGCGGTTTGCCCGGGGAAGGTAACCTGGTGAGTTATCCAAATTTCAACTCGCACGGACTGTGATCTAGTTTTATAAACCCGAGGTTTTAGTTACACCAAGGTTTTTGTGAGCCATCCACCCTTCAGATTACTAGCTAACCTAGCATTTTAAAGGCAGGGAGGTCTAACACCTAATGTTAGGATAATGGGGTGAAAGGATTGCTCAGTTGTGTCGACGTCGGAGATGTAATACCGTAAAATCACGCGCTTAATGAACTGGCCTGGACTAGGACTTTTCAAAATCTCAGGTATAATACCGCAAGAACTGGAATAACTGCCCCCTGGCTTTCGGACGCCGGAGCCGCCTTTACTGGTAGGGTCAACCTTTTTTTTTTTTTGTCCTAACTCCCAGGCTGAGGGGGACAGTTTAAAGGAAGCCTATTGTACCTTTCATTTGCCATTGGTTCATCACACTTCGTTCCTGCCAGTCTTTATTTTATCTTATCCTTCACTGCTGTGGGTCACTTTTTGATTGTCTCTTCCTTTAATAAGTTCTTTTTTGCACTCTTTTATATCTGCTATATTATACAACCAATTTTCCAAAGCCAAACAAATAAATTGAGCGAACAACCACAAAATAAGAAGAGAAATATTTATCTTGTATACCAGCCCTTTGCTGCAATAACAGCCTGAACCTGGTCAGGCATTGACCTCCACAACTGCTCAAAAAACCCAGAAGGTACGGTATCTCATACTATAGGTAATGCCTCAGCTAGTTTCTCCTTGACCTTCTGAGGACCACCAGGTGTTGAAGCAATATCAGGATACTGAATCTGAAGTCTTTTCTTCATTTCAACCCCGACATGTTCAATAGGATTTAGGTCAGGGGAACAGGGGGGTGTTCAGCTAGGTCAATTCCATTCTCCTCAAACTATTCTAGTACGGCCTGAGTAGTATGGACAGTAGAATTGTCTTGCTGAAAGATGGGGTCGCCAAGGGTGTTGCGAACCCGGTTTCGGACTGGGATAAGAAAAATTTCGAAGAACTGAAGATAGACCCACCGGTCCACTGATTTTACAACCAAGGGCACAAAGGTTTCCCGGGTTTTGCCCCAGAAGCACCCCCAGACCATCAAAGCAATACCTTTGCCCTTTCCTACCCCTCTGATACACTCTGGATGCCACTTTTCAGAGGCAGATCTCAAGATCTATTTTTGCTGTGGATTGCGGCTCCTTTCCACAGAGCATTCATCACTCCAAATTACCCCTTCAAAATCCTCTGCAGTCCAATTTTGGTGTGCCCTCGCGCAAGCTAGCCTCTTTTAAGCATGCTCTGGTGTCAGCTTCACTCTTTTCTTAGCTAGCCACTTCTTAATGCCACTCTCTCTGAGAGCCCGGTCCACCGTACATAATGAGACATTAGGTACTAATATCTCCCGTAGAGTTCGTTACAGGGCGAACGGGGCCCTGAAAGACGCGGGCCCCCGGCCCTTTTCCCGCCCCGCCCCACTCAGCGGCCAGGGGCGGTGTGTCTTTTTCCGCATTCCCTGCCCCTGTCCCCGCTCAGGCCCCCGCCCCACCCATACCCCAGACGGGTCCCCGTTAAAAATAGGTGGTAACAAACGGGCCCCGTCCAGGGAATGAGTGTGGGTGGGCTCCGGACAGGGGCAGGGCAGGGATTACCCGAAACATACCCCCCCGGCCCCGTGTAAGGGCGGGGTCTGGCGAGTGAAAACCCCCCCCCCCCCCCCCCGTAACGAACACTAATCTCCCACAGCTTTTCCCTAGTCCAGTCTCTGTGAACCCTTGCCCCCCGCACTAAAGATCTCTTAACTTTCTGGGAGACCAGGGGTGGTTGGCCAGAGCGGGGAAGGTTTTCAATTGAGCCCTGCGTCAATGACCGGGCAAGGAAATTTCTGACTGTCGACCATGGACGGCCAACTACCTGGCTAACGGTAGATATTTTTTGAAAAATCTCAAAAAAGGCAAGGATCATGCTTTTCTCAACTTGGGTAAGCTCTTTGCGTGAAGTCTGCGGTGCCATGGTTACCAGAAATTACCTTTTCCTTTGTTTTTCTTTTCATTTATATGTAAAGGCTGGTCCTAAAATTCATTCTCTCTAATCTTTTATCAATTGAATCATTTGTGGTTGGGTTATTGCAATTTCTTTACTCTACATTTACCGTTGTCGCGATGGTTGAAATACGTGATCACCAAGACTTTTGCGTAGGTGCTTTATATATGCAGTAGGTTCTCCGGTCTGTGCGTGGTGAGCTATGACCTCCGAGCAACAAGACAACCCTTGCTACAAGACAACCCTTCCTACAAAAAAATCCCCGCAGTTCTCCTGAGCTTTACCCAATTGGCAATGGGTTGTTCTAACCCAACATTCAATTTGAGTATATCCGTATCAGAACTCTGAATCTGCTGCGCCTGAACCTTGTTGTTCTAGAGATCATTGCACAACCTTGCCTACGGGAAAGTTGTTTCAACAAGCAGATATGACTAACAGAAATCCTAGCCTTCAGGCTTTCTTGACTGGCACTGTGATTAAGCCGGAACCCATAATAGACACCGCTGTTCCCGGCCCGTATGTAACAATCCTATTGTGGAGCTGGTATGCAACAGCCAACGACAGTTGTCTCCTGAGTAAGCGAGTCTCGCTTTTCTGCACCAAGGCGTAGGTGGGTACTATCTCTTCAGATAGTACGGAACTGGCTTGCTTGTCTTGTGTGATCCGTCGTAGGCTACTATCTCTTCGGATAGTAAGATGGGTGGATTGTCGTGCTTGATAGAAATATCCCAATAGTTCTATGTTCGGGCAGCCCGTCGAGATTATCACAATAGTCTCCGGGTTCTTTAGAGAGTAGGCTCTCGTAGAGGAGGAGTGTATGTAAAGAAAGTAAAGCGTAATCGTATTGCAATTTCTTAAGTATAGAAAAGTACTTAGATGGTTGCGTGAAGATCCTATCTCTTGGTGGGTTTTCTTTTCTTTTTTTCTCTTTTTTTTTGTAATCATGCATGATTTGTTTTAAGGTACAAACAGCCTCATGCAGCGCTAGCTATGGAGAGAAAAAAACCTATAAACAATAGCCACGACCCGCTTCACCTCTTCATGGGAAAAATCAAGCACCCCGAATCCATAGGAAAAGTCCCCCCCGCCTAGCACCTAAGATAGAAACCTCACACACGTGAGGAAACAATACATAGAAACGTACAGGTAGAGAGACCCAAACCCTTCCGCAGGCTCAACAAAACAAAAGAAAAGACTCTAAAGCCAGAAACGCTGCCCCCGGGGAGAGGATTGTTGATCGGCGACATAGGAAAACTCCAGTAGAGGGCCTACCGAGACCATGATGTAAGGTCAGGCAGGTCATCACATCGATCCAAAGCGTTGGTCAATAGCCACGCTGGCAGTGCTATACCACGACTAGGCGTAACCGAGGAAGGGCCAACCGATCGGAGGAGGAGCAGTAGGGTGCCAGCCGGTGAGTAGCAGTAGGGTGCCAGCCGGTGGGGAGCAGTAGGGTGACAGCCAGGAAGCGGAGTAGCAGTAAGGTGCCAGCTTTGCGGGCAGTACAGTGCCAGCAGACGGAACCGGGAGGGGGGTAGAGGAAGGATCGCGAGCGGGCTAGCCACAACCGACAAACGGGCCATAGCAAAGGCTTTTGGGATGACGACGAAACCGTGCGAGACCGTGATGTTACTAACCGAGGCTTTCCCCATCAGAGGTACAAGCCCAGCAAGCCGTGGCCTACTTGGACCGAGAGTCCGACACTGTAACGCCGACCGTGAGCGAAGCGAGAAGCTTTCGGACCGTGCAAAATCCTAAGTGAGGTGCGAAGCAAGTGCTGGGTTAGGGGGAGAACCGAACTTCATGAGCGGGTGTCAACGATGACCGGGAACAAGAATCCCAAGGTGGGGAGGCAGGCGTGCCTCAGGAGAGGAGGGAAGATGGCCTAACATCAACTCCTAGGCAGTAGCCATCGTGGGAGAAGAGAGGTGGGTGGGGGAAAGTGACGATAATTTCCCGTGGTGTTGAGATTTCAATCGCCGGAGGTGGAGGAGAGATGGTTCGTGTCCTATCTCTTGGTCAGAACCAAGCTCCTTTTATAGGCATCTTCCCACAACCCTAATCCTGGTGACTCATCACCATTTGTAACATAGCCCCCATGACTCATAATTAGTCATGGTACGAAATCCATCAGCTGATTCTTACCAATCAACTGCGCACATCCTCTTTACTCGATCCCAACCCATCAACCCAATCATGCGCTCGAATGAGTCGCATGCGTGAAACCCATGACTCGTAATCTGAGTCATGTGCGAAATCATCACGTCATATGATGTCACTATCGTGACGTCATGAAACCATCAACCAATCATAATCCAATAATAACTCGCAAGTGCAGTCATGTGAAAGCTATGAGTCCAATGACGTCATAGTGCAAAACCCCAACATACCTTATGACTAATAAGTATTAGCCATGTGAAATCTGCCTTGCTTAGTCACGATTTGTGACACCGTACTGCGATTACCTTATCTGGAAGAAGCACTCCACAGCAGACATGTTTGGAGCAATCTCCAGGCAGCTTTTGGAGAGGGATTGGATCCCGAGGCCCATCCGGCAGGCTTTCCTCTACTAGCAAAGGGGGTTTAGTGGATAGGTAGTGTATCCCTTAGACTTGGTAAAGGAACCGAAGAGGACCTTCCCATCGTCACCGGAATACCTCGTGTGGACTTATGGCTCAGAAGAATATTTTCTAAATAATCGACAAGAGATTCTTGAGCCAGTGCAAGACATTGAGAGGTCTTCGCCGGCGGTTGGGGTGTTCACAAGTGGAAAACATCCCATTCTGGACGAGATCGAGAGATATTTCAATAAGGTGATCATGATACTAGTTATCTCCTTCCTGAGACCTAACCTTCCTCCATGGTATGCTACCTGCTCATGCCTAATCTTCCTTCAGTTTCTCCCACTCAGTAGTTTCAACAGGGTCTTTTCTGAGCCGGTTCCAAGGTGGGATCAGAATTCCGGAGGGTATAGCGAAGTGGCCAGTCATGGGTTGAGTGTGTAGCTGAAGGTGAGGTTGTTGTCCGGTTATCGTGAGTGGTACTGTTTCAGTGCTCTGCAATTGGTATTTGATGTTGTTGCATTGGGTATGTGAAGCTAATGTCCATGGCAGTATAAGTCTAATAGCCTGAGTAGTGGAATAGTTCTCAAGCAACGGTGTGTAATAGATAATAAAGTTACGCTTCTGATCAAACACACATGGGAATATATGCATGTGGTGAGTAGCCAAATTTCCAACATGATCCCAGAGGCCAAACGGGTCTATGTGCTTTCTAGCGCTCGTAGAAGGAGGGGTGATCCCCTTGTTTCCTTGGTAGCGTTGTCAGATCATTTCACTCCAAGAAAATATTAGTAAGACGAAAGCTACCACGGAGCGGCCAAACATACCAGGGTCGCAATCAGTTGAGGGGAAATACTGTCCGGTAGTATAAAATTCATGAGTCCCAGGTGTGTGATACTGCATTGTGCCTATTTAGGTGCTTCATATCAAATTTATACAGGCGGAGGCTCCAACTCTCACCTCGCATATAGGAACCGCTATCTAGCTTGCCCTGAAGAACACCTGCCAGACAATCTAACGGCTGCAAGATAAAAAATCTGTTAGTCAAGGAACAATAAGATTAACATATGTGATTTTCAAGGTGAAACTCGCATACCTCCTCTCAACTAACCCCAAGGTATACAGCAGATAAAATTTCTCATTCAGCCCTTCCACTTTCCCCTGACTCAGGATCGAAATATCTTAATTACGGTAGCCTTGCCGCTTGTACTTAATTCAATAACTTATGCTGACTACACTTATCTGGCCCACATCAGTCAAATCACTGCCGCGGCCATGAACCCTCCCAGAAACCGAACATATAAAATCCCCCATTATAAAAACGTAAATGAGGTCACAAGTCCGTCGAGGTTCCGCCTCAACCCCTTGAACAAAATACTGGCTTTAATTTAGCGAGGTGATTACTCAAGTATTTAAACTTGACACTGGAGTGCTATACCAAGTTTGGTTAAGAATTTGGGGGGTCCTAGTTCATAGGAATGTAAACATAAATTGTCTACCGGGTTTAGAATTAGTGAGTTTGGCAAGTGGGATGGTATGGGATGGAATTTCGCCGGCTGCCTGGTTGGATTAGTAAAAGGATTGGAGTTAACTGTCTTAGAATATGGGAGGGCGTGCTCGAACGGCCGATATATTCACTAGAATACAAGGGTAATAAAGCAAGCGACAAAAGACTTGATTCTTATTTAAAGAGAGAGGGAAAGAGACAAAACGAACGATGATAGATGGAGGGAGGTATCGGAAAAGAAACAAGAACAAGATGGTCTCTTATAGAGACCAAGTCGGCCAAAGTGAGAGACAGAAAAGGAAAAACAAAAAGGAAATGTAGGAACTCCTCGACTGTCTCCCATCTCAAACAATCCCACTACTAATCCAGTGTCATAGTTGATAGATAGTGCTAGTCTGTTTAATATACACCTTTCATGTTTCCACTATAAAGTTACAAGTCAAACGCATATCAGAGTTTTCCAAACACCGGGTGGTTCAGGTGAGGGCGTGAAACAGTAGGTCCAGCCATAGTGAGTTTCAACAAACTGTAGAGTAGGGAAACGGATAGTTTTTAGCCCAGTGTTTGAATATGCCGATATCATACTGTATTCATGCTAGTATCATGGAGTTCACGATGCTTGGCAGGGAAGCTAGTGAACTAGCGTTAAGAGGTCTGTGGGATTCTATATACGGACAGCTATAATAGGGGTACTCGGGTATATAGCAACACCCCCGAGCACCATAGTTAATTAAGCAATTATTCTATCGCAATTCCCCTCTTACTTGTCGATATCTCTTTAGATTTCAACACCCAGGACTCCTCTAGGCTGAGTGAGCCCCCATGAGTACACGCCTAACTAAGCAGCCAACGGCGTAGTCTGGGTTTCATCCTCCCCACACCCCCTCCCCATGCTGCCTACTGTGAGATATCGCGCGGAATGAACTGGCCTGAACTCTTAGTAGGTTGAATTTCCTTTGGTAGGGGTTTGAACTCTCAGGGTCCACCAAATGAAGTATCTTCTATCCCTAGCCGCGATTACTTGTAGGTATGCCAGTGCTAATGGATTGCCCTAGTGTTAAAGTCACGGTGGTATGTTCTTAGTACCTGGATAGAATAGGAGGCAAATCAGTTAATAAAAGTATCACAGATCATCACAGGTAGCGTTAAGACAAATCTGTCAAGGCACAGAATAACACTCCGGCCAGGATCTATCTACCTGTGTATCTAGATTTCTTTCATAACGAGTTACTGATTCACCATGTCGGTAGAGTACCTGACTACAGACCGCAATATATAGCACAACGAACAATTTGGAGGGCAACACCACCACTTCAGAACAAAATGTATGTAAAAAATATTGGGTTGAAAGAATTAACCATCAAATGTCGAAAGAGTTACTACCAAGAGAAGTATCAGACTCTAAATGAGGATCAATATTTTCCACATACTCTGTCGCCCATGTTTCTTCTTGTGGAAGTGGTTTGATCTCTCCACACGGTTGATTTTCTAAGAGGTTTCCCAGACTCAGGAAATTTTTCATTATGCCATATTTCTCAGTATGCAGTCAGGTACGTTATCTTCTTACTCTTACAATTTCTGTCATCCAACTCGCAAATCATCAATGGTACAATGGACCAAGATGCCTAACGTTTCCGACCGGGTAATTGACCACCCCGGGGAGTTTGACAACCATCGTGCAACCCCAACAGAGGACATTATTCAGCCTATTTCTCAACGATGCCCCGATCCCGAGCCCAAGTACGAAAGTCTGCATCTGCCGAGCGGGAAACCAGGCTCACTCAGGCAATTTCACATCTGAGAGAGCATCCTGAGAGAACCTATCGTGGTGTTGCGAGCTTATTTGGGTTGAATAAAGGTACCTTAAAAAATCGCTTGGAAGGACGGACAAAGGCCTTTAATCAAGCTCATGAAAAGCAGCAGAAATTCGATCGTGAGGAGGAGGAGGAAAGAATGGTACAATGGGTGAAGGAATTGGATGATATGGGGGTTCCCCCAAGACGTCACCATGTGAAGGAGATGATGAGAGCTATTCTCATGAGACGGGGGTCTCCAAAGGATATTACCCAACGAGAGGTGGGAAAGCACCTCATCCAACGCTTTATGAACCGCCATCTGGAGGTCTCCGCACGCTTTGCTAATACAGTAAACCGTGAAGGTGCACTGGCAAGCGATCCTCAGGTTGTGTAACGACCCTATAGATAGGTAGCTACAGTGGACTAAAACTCAAGCCCATATGGTATACCAAGAGGTAACCAGATTGAGGATAGACCAGAATACTTAGTATGCTAATGGTAGACATGAGTTGGTACAAGTGTCTACAAAGTGACTTAGTGACATCGGGTTAGACAGGGTAACCTAGGTAGGCCAAAGTTACCCTGCTAGGCAGGGTAACCTTCGGAGGACATGTTCGCGTAAAGTTAAGGAAACTTAGTAAACGTTGCACGGGTCTCCGGGGTAACAGTATATGTGGTCGCGTGGACTCCCGAAGGGAATAAAGGCATAATAGGGTGAAGTTACCCTACCTTGGAACCATGATTACCCTACCTTAGGGACCCAGTTACCCTACGGAGGTACTCCAGTTACCCTACCTTCACCGACAAAGTCATCTGCGGACTTAGGGGGAAGTTATCCCACCATAGTGGGGCTCTTCAATGTTCATAGGGCCGCTTCGTATGGTACGAAATGGACTACTGACGGAGCAGGAGTCGTCCGAACCTCCTGTAACTTTCAGGGGATATTCCTAACACCCCCCTGCGGCGCCAGCGTTGGTAGGGCGCGACAGCACTGTACGGCTGTGTAGTTGTGTGCTTCATAGTAAAGTGAGATCCATAGGAACGCTCCCACAACACCGTATGAGTTGTGGCCGTCCAACGGACCAGAAGCTGTTCGCAGGATATATAAGGGGTGTCAGGGTGACGGCCTCCTGGGGCGCCACTTGGATAACACCTGGGAACCACCTACGGGCATACTTTGACCTCCGGGTAGTTGTATGGTTAACAGTAGAGGGCTTGGGGCTGACCGGGGAAGCTGCAAGGCTTCCAGGACAATCACCCCAAAGCCAGTCCCGGGCTACCCCGTGAACTGTAGCATTACCATGGGT
>Ga0307510_10003399_pt1 | contig 18578 bp, 14 predicted proteins | sample 12_EM_MG_FD_207224 | JGI IMG/M metagenome (GOLD analysis project Ga0307510, IMG submission 207224) | Populus trichocarpa ectomycorrhiza microbial communities from riparian zone in the Pacific Northwest, United States - 12_EM | ecosystem: Host-associated > Plants > Roots > Unclassified | place...
TGTAGCACATATCGTTCAAGCCATTCTGCAAAAATCTGACTCACACCTCGGCGGTGGCTCGAAACCTGCGGATTCGTGCGGAAACATGTCAAGACTCAAGAAAGCCCCACATGGATATCCCGAGCGTGAAACTACGTCAATTCACGGTTATAGCAGAAGTCTGCCTTCTCCTTTGTGGGCGAATGAAATGTCAATGAAAGGGAATGGAATGTTGGCAGGGGGACGGGCACGGTGCGTGGCGACATTCATCACACTCATTCAACCACGCCTGACATTTTTGTCGTTTCCTAGAGTTCTCATCACCCCCTCACCCCAGGTGGGGCTCACATAGAGCGCCCTTGTACCGACATGAACAAGGATATCGTAATAGGGCGCTCCGTACCCAGTGATAACCAGCCTCTTTTTCAAATTCCTGGCATTTCCCGAGCGACTCAGGAGGACAAGGTCGTGTGTGATGAAGTGATGGTCGAAATCCTACATCTACGAATCCTCCTTTCCATATATAGTGACGCTATCTATGAAGGCGCTCGTCTTGCCTTGTCTGCGTGTGAAAAGTTTGGAGGTGGCGCGATTCCCTTTCGAGCGGAGTGCCTGACGCCAATATGGCCTCTATTGGAAGATTTGGAGGTTCCTTCGGGTTCGGGTTCAGCTGTCTGGGTTGATGTGATCATTATACTTGACCCATACGGTAGCAGCCGTTTGGGTTTACCGCCTGAGAATAAAAATAGAGCGTGTAAACGAATATCTTTTTGATATTATATTGTCGACATACAGTAGTCTTGAGGCCCTTCAAGAGGGTGCGCACCTGAGTGATCTCAAAGGGAACAGGGCGGAATACGTAGCCACCTGGCAGTGGCAGGTGGTGCCGGGCTCGTGGGTTTGATAGATTTGTTGAGGTATACTGCCGTTTGGGAAGCAGGGGGTGTATGTACGCAGATATAAAATGGAAGGGGTATGTGTTGTCATAACACCGAAACCGAAGAGCATCTCCCAGGTGGCGCGGGTGTATTCGCATAGCGCGTTGAGATGAACGACTCGGAACGAGGCCGCGTTGCGCGGGAGGCTGAAGCCCTTGCAAAGCGGAGACGATGGGGAGCACTGGGAAGTCTGCAGAGGAGAGGAGGATGCGACCGCATACATGATCTACGACCTAAAACCTGGTATTGAAGACACAAATTCCCTGGACGACGTCAAAGCCAAGTCTGAAAAGCTCAAAAGCACCGGCAGCTCTAAATCCGGAAGTTGGCATGCGCAGCTCTTCGCGTCGGGCCGGGCGCGAAGCCATCGCGTGCACGTGCACATAGAACACGTGTGTTGGTTGTGGATGAGTCACGTGGGGACCCGCATTCCTCATCCTTGGTCAAGTTCTCAACTGACACGTACGTCCAAGTCAGTCCTCGCTCTGCCGCGCGGATAGGCCTAATTCGTTACTTACCAGTCTCAATCAATTGATCCCTGCTCGAAACACATACCCAACTTCCATCGCCAATTGTTAATCTCCCATGTCGACTTTCGAGGCCTCAAGCGCCTCAGATACTGGTGAAGGTTGTACATTTGGCTTGAATGGATTGAGCATCGGATCTGGTCGAGGTGAGTGGAAATGTACGGTTTCATTGCGACGATCGCCGATCGGACCGCACAGACCAGCTCTATGGAAAAGTGGCCACCGACGCGCTTCCCGATGAAGTCCTTCTTCATACGTTCTATTTTTATGTGAATAGAACTCCAGGCAGAGATGCCTGGCGTACGCTCGATGCGTGGCACACGTTAGTCCATGTGTGCCAAAGATGGCGATACGTTGTATTTGCATCGCCTAAACGCCTCAATCTACGTCTTCTCTGCAATCATGGCCGTCTTACACAAACCTTGCTGGACGTGTGGCCATCATCCCTACCCATTGCCATATCAGACAGTGCCCTACGGATGGCGGAGCTTGAGCTCGGGGGTGCAAAAATCATTACCGCTGCACTCAAACATGGCGATCGCATATCCACAATCGACCTCAAGGATGTTCCGACACAGCTATCGAAATCATTTTTGGCAATGGCGGGGTCTTTCCCGTTGTTGACAAGTCTAAGGCTTCACTCGTGGGATAGAAATATTCGGGTCCTCCCCGATTCATGCTTGGGTGGATCGTGCCCACGTCTACAAGAACTCCACTTGGATGGTATTCCCTTTCCGGGATTAGGGGATCTACTTTTGTCTACCAGTGGCCTCACCGATCTCCGCCTAGACAAGATTCCTCATTCTAGTTTTATTACGCCCGAGGCGATGATCACTTCCTTGTCTGCATTAACCAAGCTCGAATCATTTGAGCTTGGGTTCCGATCACCTCAATCTCGGGCCAAACGAGCAAGCCAACCTTCCCCCACGGTAACACGCGTCGTCCTCGCTGCTCTCACCCGATTTCAGTTCCAAGGCGATAGCACGTACTTGGAGGAAATCGTGTCCCGAGTTGACGCCCCCCTACTCGAGACCTTCACTATAACAATCTTCGATTGCCTAGTCTTCGACACTCCACAATTGCGTCACTTCATCAGCCACACAGAATCCTTCACGGCCCTCAACCGAGCAGATGTAATCTTTGACAGTGACTACTCCGACATCAGCGTTATATTTTTCCCCCCAGATGGGCCCGGGTCAGCCGATCGCGGAGCGCTCACTTTGGGAGTCCTATATACAAATTCAGGGCCGGAATTTATCTCTCTTGTGCGACTCTGCAGCTCATCCTTGCCGCTCCTCCCCACTTTGAAGCGTCTCTCCACCCGAAGGCATCTATCTCCGAGGCAACCTCGCACGGGTGTGACAGAATGGGTAGACTTTTTGCGTGTCTTCACCTTCGTGAAGGATTTGGACCTATCCGGGAACGTAAAGTTGGTGAGATATTTCTTGGCCGCTTTGAGAGAGGTTGCTGGAGAAAGGGTGATAGAAACGTTACCTGCTCTACAAAATATCTTCCTGTCCGTCCTCTGGACATCTGGTAATATGATGAAAGTAATTGAGCCGTTCGTTACCGCACGACGGATCTCTGGTCGTCCTGTAGCTGTTCGTTATTCGAGACGGGGGGATGGTAAACGCAACCTCCTGGTCCACTCACTCTTCTTTTCACCTCATTAACACATCATGTCAAAATTGGCCTCTCTGTAATTCTCCTTTATGATAGCGATTGGATTGTTTGACCCCTGAAAAGGCCTGCCGCCCGATGACTGATGTCTGCGACTCCCAACCCGACAACAGGTCTGGGATCCGAGGACCCGGGGTCGTCGTTCCGGTAAGGTCGTTCTCAGGGCTGCAGACATACCGCCTAGTACATGAAATCAGATGAACCAAATACTTGAAGTACTGGGGGCATCATGTATGCAACCATTTACCGACCTTGAACTTGAAGTGACCTGTTGGCCACCAACATAGAACGCGGCAGACAACGCTGTGTCCCATATCCCAGTCCCGACATCCGTTCTCCGAGTCTCTCTATTTCCCAGTAATGGACGTGTATGGCATGACGAAAACACTGCATAAAAGCTATGAACAGTGCAATACGTTCCTGGACGTGTTCTGAGGGATGGTGCCCCGCTACGAAAAGGCCCTGCGTCGCAGGAAACACCTTTATTAACCTTTCCTCTGGAGAGTCCTTGTCAGATGGGTGCGATGCATAGACCAAGTTCCTCAGACAGATATAAATTCTTCATGACAAGGGATGACAGCAAACATCGGGGATGAGAGACAAAGGGCAGGCATTTTGGCGCTATCTATGGGACGTCCACATGGGCACGGGCATAAGGCATACAGCTGGTGATCCATTGCGCAAATACCATGTGAATCTCAGACATAATGACTATGTCGATGTAAACAACACCGCACCCGCCTGAATCTGATATCAGTACATGGAAAATAACCTGGCCAGCGATCGGTTGAATGTACCTTCTCACAGAGGTCATGGCTGCCGCCAGTCCACGCCAAAATAATATCGTGGGGTCCCTGAGCCGGAGGTAGGGGAAAGGCATCGCGCATACAAGAGGAACCAGAACGAACGACTTGCACTGTGTCGACCACTGTACGCGCACAGTGAGACTGATACTCTGTTACGCATCAGGGAGGGAGAGCACATTTTCCATTCGACTCTTCGAGTTTGAACTCTAAACTTGGCCTTCTCGACCGGGTTTGACTACGAGGCCATCGATAATGGCGAACATTGTGGTATCCTTATCTCTGGGTCCGAGGTCGCTCTATGTGTGCTTGAGCAGACGAGGTAATCGAAGTGAGTCTTATTTCCGAAGGAAAAACAAGAAAACAAAAAATAAGAAAAAAGAGTGATGCGTGGTGAGACCGGAGAGAGATGGGCCCAGGGTTACGGGCACTCTATTGTCATTCCACAGCAAGAATTCCGCAGCCCCGATACTCCTGTCTGCCAGGCCTGAGGTCTATCGGGAGAAGTGTCGCCATATCCCACGGACTCGAGTCACTCGACTGGTGCTGAGATCACGTGATCTTCAAGTTGAAGTTGACAGAAATATAAATGGGCGCTCCGTCCCACAGATCGTCGGGTTGATTCCCTACTCTGATCATGAATCCTAGCAAGTACGTCTAAAGTTACACCATTCCTCTTTTGCAACAGTCGCTGACTCCTCTTTTACTCGTTGCCTTTGTTACTGTCTGATCGACACTCGAAACCGTAATTCCATTACCGACTACTCATTTTCCAGTGCATCTCCCATATCGGCCGTCAAGGGCTCGGATACGGGATTGGATGCTGCATATAACCTGTCACCGACAAGTAATCTCTATTTTGGCCCTCTCGAAACTCGAAGACCTGATTCCATCATCATCGATTCGTTTCCTACTCCACCCGTAATCCAAACTGTTGGGGGCTCAGATGCTAGAAATCGCGGTACACTTGGGCAACATGGGCTTTGTTTCACGGAATCTCCTCGTGAGTGGTAATGCGCAGGCCTCCTCTGAAAGGATTATTGACTTGAGGGGCATAGCCCAACCCTGTCGAAGCGTGACTTTCTGCGCGCTCCCCGACGAAGTCGTTCTTGAGATATTTAGATATCACATGGATCGATTCCATTGGCATCCTGAAGATGCGTGGCATATACTAGTCCACGTATGTCGGCAATGGCGATACGTCGTGTTTACTTCACCACGTAGCCTCAACCTGCTACTCCGTTGTACAAACACAAGATCCGTTCAAACGATGCTCGATATCTGGCCTGCATTGCCTATTGTCATAGAAGGCCGTTGCGGAATGTCGCGACCACAGGTTGAGAGAAACGTCATTACCGCACTGAAACAGCGCGATCGTGTTCGTAAAATCGACCTCTCGCCCGCCCCAATTTCGCTCTTGAAACGAATAATGGCGATTAAGCGGCCCTTTCCGGCGCTGACAGACCTCGATCTTTGTTCGACGAACAATGAAAAAGCGCCAGTACTTCCCGATTCATTCTTGGGTGGATCTGCCCCATGTCTGCGATCGCTCCACTTAGATGGCATTCCATTTCCAGCATTACCGAAGCTGCTTTTGTCTACCACTGAACTTGTCGATCTTGCACTTTTCGATATTCCCCGTTTCGGATACATTTCACCCGAGGCAATGGCCACTAGCCTGGGCTCTTTGACAAGGCTCCGAAAACTTTCCCTTAGATTTCAATCTCCTCCACCTCATGACGCAGAAAACCGACTCCTGCCTCTGCTCGCACGCACTCTGCTCCCTGCTCTCACATCACTACATTTCATAGGCGATAACGAGTACTTGGAGGACATTTTGTCCCGAATCGATGCCCCTTTCCTCGAGTCCATTGACATAGAACCCTTCAACGAGCTAGTGTTCGACACTCGACAACTCCGTCACCTTATCAGGCGCACGGAAATTTTCGAGAAACCCCTTCGGGCAGTCGTAGAGTTTTTTGGCTCTTCCATTGTCCTTGGAATTTACTCGCGAGCGAATAATCATAGAGTCCTGGCGTTGAAGACCTCGCGAATACCACTACTTTGGCGGGTTTCAAGCTTCGCACAGTTTTGTAGTTCGGCCTTACCTCCCCTCCCTGCCTTGGAATCTCTCGCGATCCGCAAGTACGGTAAATATTGGCAAGGTCCCATAGAGAATACCGAATGGCTAGAACTTTTACGTTCGTTCGCCTCTGTGAAGAACCTGGCTCTGTCCGACAACGCTGCAGGATGTCTCGTACCTTCCCTGCAAGGGCTCACTGTGGAAAGCGTAACAGGCGTGTTACCTGTCCTCGAACGTCTTTCATTGAAGACATCCGCACGATCCGGACCAATCCAGGAAGCCATTGCGCAGTTCGTCGCCACCCGGCGGCTTTCTGATCGTCCCGTGGCTGTCCTTTACGATGATTAGGATGTTTAGTGGCAATCGTGAGGTATCCGATGTTTAATAAGCAATATCTCCTTTCCATAACTTTACGGCTCCCACGTAGCACACGTTATGCAACGATAGCCAAAAAGCTATAGGGATAGAAAGCCGAAGCGTTAGGGCACATGTATAGTATTTCACTGGTAGCTTGTATCCCTACCTAGAAGTGCAACATGGGGCTTTGCTCCCCGAGCGCACAATAAATGGATCGTAAAAAAAAAGAGGATGCGGCGGCATACAGAGTCTACGACTTGACGCCTAGTATTGAAGTCAGAAATTCCCTAGACAACGTCGAAGCCGAGGTCTGAAACCCTCGGAAGCAGCTTTATTTTCCGAGAGTTGGCACCACGGAGCCCATCGCATTCGTTGGGAGGTGTTATTTGTCGTCGGGAAGCCGTTCGAGTAGAACATGTGCGTGTTGGATGACTCATGGGGATCTTGACGCCAGATAGCATGCATGTACCCGCACTCGTCGTCCTCGTTAACCCCATGCTGCGATTATTACCTCTGACAAGTACGTCAAAAAAGCTAGTCCCTCGCACTGCCGCGGACGCGCCTAACTCGTCACTTACGAGTCTCAATCAGTCCATGCTCAAAACTCCGTTCCTAACTTCCATCGCCACGCCTCCACTCTTCTTTCCACCCCATTAACCCATCACGTCAAAATTGACCTATCTGTAACTCTCCTTCATGGCCATGGCCGGAGGGTTGGATTCCTGAAACACGCTGCCCATGATCTGATGTCTGCGACTTAGGACCCGACAACCGTGAATCTCTCAGATCCGAGGTCCCGTGGTCATCGTTCCACCGAGGTCGTTCTGAGGACCGCAAACATACTTCCCAGTCCATGGTGCTTGCCTGTTTCATGGCTTCCACCGATTATGTCTAGCCCGGAGTTGGTGGTCTCGTTCAGAGTCCCTTTTCCGACCATTTCCTAAAGGGTGTTCCGGCTGACACACCTCCTAGTTGTCGGCTCCAGCCTTACGACTCGAAAATCTTCGGAGGGATCGAATGACACTGGTCAGTCAGCATCGTGCTCGAATACATGCTCGACACCTCACCAGCGCAAACCGACTTGGTCGTGTGTGGCTCCTAGAAGTTACACATAACGGACGAACTCCTTGACTGCCGCCATGGTAGCCGACAGCAGGTTGGCCACGCCGAAGTAGCATAGCCGTTATAAAGTTCTGTCCTTGTCCGTTCTTCACAGCACACGATCAGAGATGCACAGATACAGGTCGAAATAATGCGGATCATGAGTTACGGTCCACTTGTGAATGATCATTCATGGTTTTAACTAGAGTTTGGAGATGACCCTCGTATAGCCATTTAGCCCGAGTGCGCCACGCGCGTGGCACTGATCACTGGTTGGACGCCACGCCGACGTCGGGCCACCTGAGGAGACATGATAGGGGCTAGTCTCAGGGGCTAGTGTTACTTGTTACTTACTTGACATCGCTGTGTCCTCCTCCGAGTCTGAGTCTATACATCACTACCTCACCCATTGTTGCCCGCTCATGGACCCAATCGTAACCTGTCGATTTAAAAAATTTAAGGAAGGCCTAACGTAATACCTTACCCTCGGCCCCATCCCCATCTAACAGCACTTGCAGAATGCCAGCTGTAAATGATTCAGATATGAAGAAGGGTGAGGCACGTCAAGAGCCACAGGTCAAGCGAGGTCTAGGTGAGTGGTGATGGAGAAGTCTATACTGCGATAATACCGACTTGAAGGTCACAGATAAGCCCCACGGCCCCTGCCAAACTGTGACCATGGGCATACTCCCCGATGATATCCTTATAGGAATATTTAACCATTACCTTGATCAATCCCAAAGTCGAGACGGCTCAGAGAGGAACTGCACGGGGAGGGTTCGTGCCGAAGATGCATGGCAGATTCTGGTACATGTGTGCCGACGATGGCGATGTCTCGTCTTCGAATTGTCGACATTCTTGAATCTGCTGCTCCAGCTCACCCCAAGACAAGATGTGAGGACGATGCTGGACCTCTGGCCACCGCTTCCCATCTCCATTTACAGTCGCGAACAATTGCATCACGGAACGAAAAGAAATAATGTCATTGAAGCACTCAAGCAACAAAGCCGCATTTGTAAAATCGACATTGAGAACCCTCCGAATTCGCTGATGGAAGCGATGAAGGAACCATTCCCGGAACTCACAAGTCTGAAACTTACGTGGTTTGATACAAGAGAAGCACCCGGGCCGCCAGTGATTCCTGATTCGTTCTTGGGTGGATCTGCACCGCGTTTGAGACTGCTCTCGTTGTGTGAGATTCCGTTTCCGGGAATGGGGAAACTTCTTTTGTCTACTAGCGGCCTTGTAATGCTTCGCCTTCGACGTATTACTCATTCCGGTTACATTTCGCCAGAGGGGATTGTCGCTTGTCTGTCCTCGTTGTCCAGGCTTGAAATACTCGACATCAGGTTCAAACCTTTCCGACCCCCGCTGTCTCTGGCGATCCGAAATCCACGTCTATCTCCGCACTCACGAATTGTCATCCCCGCCCTTTCTTCATTCCACTTCACTGGCAATAGGAACTACTTGGAGAAAATCGTAGCCCAAATCGATGCCCCCTTACTCAATCACTTCCATATCTCATTCTTCGCTGACTCGACGCTCGATACACCCCTGCTCCGTCATTTTCTCAGTGGCTGGGAAGCGTTCCAGGCATTCAATCAAGCAGAAGTGGCGATTGGTCAGCACCGTATGGGGTCCGTTCTTTATCCGCGAAAACGTATGACCGATCCGAAAGTACCCGTGTTGATTATCGAAACCTCCGAGCTGGAAGTAGAAGAGGGAGAGGGAGAGGGAGAGTATGTCTGGTCTCTTGAGGGTATCTGTAGTCTGTCCTTGCCTCCCCTCGCCGCAGTGGAATGCCTCGAAATCCGTCAGTCTCGGTGGTATCGGAAAGGACACATGGGGAACGCCCGATGGCTAGAAATTCTCCGCCCATTCACCTCTGTGACGAAACTGGTTCTATACAACGAGCTCGCAGGACGTGTCGCGCCAGCCCTCCAGACGCTCACTGCAGAAAGAGTACCAAGGATTTTACCCGCGCTGCAAAGTATTTCGATAGTTGGCCCTCAGCTATCAAGACCAATCCAGGAAGCCATTGAGCAGTTCGTTGTAACACGAGAGTTGTTTGGTTGTTTTATAACTGTCCACCACCGGGAATTTGGTCAAGATTCTCTGCGCTCCAGGTTGCCATTGAGTGCCTGTGTGCCAATGGACTAGTACAGTTTAGACATTGTAACTATTCTGCGCGTATGAGGTACGGACAATCTGGCAATAGATTTGCAGTCAGCCCAAGGCGGAGTAGACGAGGATACGTTTCCGAAGCAAACGTACATAGTGACTAGTCGAATCGGCACGTCATTAAGTTATTCATGATTTAGTGATGTAGCACGGGAGGTTGACTCCGCGCTGTGTGAGTTCGACAGGTATCTGAGGTCCGAGATTGGTCCGCGTCCCCGAGGGAAAAGCGAGGGCGCCAGGGAGAAGAATACGATGGCACGCAAACGGAAAGAAGGAAAGAAGGGGATCTATTGCTTGCCTGCCTTAACCGAAGCCAGGCGAGGGAGTTATATGCAAGTACGCAAATCCGAGTCGTTTCTATGCGCGCGACAGCGAGCGCGAGGTGAAGAGGAACAGTTACAGTCGACGGTAAGGGCTAAGGTATTAGGAGATAACCAGGGTACGAAAGGTGTCCTGAATGCCCCTAAATACAGTAAAGTCCTTTCTAGAACGGCGATGACATCCCGAAGTGAGCCCGACTAGCGAGGAGCTTCGAGCGGCGCCTGCTATGAGGAGCTGAGGCCTAGTGCGCAAGGCGGTGCGTACATGTGAGTCAACCGACGAGTTGGGCGATCCGTGTATGTCCGAGGGTAGCCTTGGGCGCGATGAAGGGGGAGTCTTGTATATTCGAGGAAAGGTGTCGATCTGACGGCAATGAGAGTGGAAGGTGGAGGAATGGAGGCAAGGTAAAACGAGATGAAGGCACGAATGGGCGGGAGGCCATGCGTGGGATGAAGATGAGGCAAGTGGCTGGCTCATGCCGACAGCGTCACGTGGTCGAAAGGGGCCTTCCGTGGGTATAGGAGAGGAACTTGGCTTTTATGTAGAGTAGAAAGGTGGGCCCCTTTGATGATTCCCTACTGACCATGAACCCTGACAAGTAAGTATGAAGTTGCATCATCATTACTCTGGTTGCAACAGGCTCTGACTCGTTTTTTACTCGTTACCTTTGTTACTATCGCCAGTACGAAATGTTGTTGGTTCCTCGTATATGCGGATTTCCTCATTCACGTCTCGAAAAGTTCTGCGTGACTTCATTAAGCTTGTTCTCACAGTTCTCTCTTCAACCCGCCCTGATGTCTTCTCCCAATGCTGTACTTGAGCTGTGGACCCGGAGCTGCCGATCAGCGTCTATCTGTCGGGTGGGTCCCTCTTCTTGTTCCCGTTTCATCCCGCGTCCCTGGTCTTCTCTTCCTTCTTTCTTCCTTGTGACTCTTTTCCTTTCTCGGAAAGAACCCTTTTGCTGCCTCCAGGCCAATCGCTTGCTCATCGATCATATCTCTTTGATCCCTTTCCTGGTCTTGATCTCAGCCTCGCGACTGGTCTGGTCCTGTAATCAGGGTGGGCCATCATTTCTTCTCTCTTCGTCATGGAGGACATTACCCTGAACTAAAGGTTGCGCACCGCCAAATTTTTAAGGGGTGCTGTTTCCATGCCGTGTCTGGTATAATGTATGCAGACACATTAGGTGATGGTGCGTCGAGCGACTACTGTAGTCACCAGTGATGCCGTCAAGGATAATCCCAGCGCCTTCAGGGCGCTCTACTGCCGCGCAGAGTTTCACGTGCACGTGATGGACGGGTTTTATGCTTGCCGCTTTCCTAGGGCCTAGGGCGTTCCTAGGAACGTGGCCTTTAAGGCTGGATGACGTAACGGTAACCGCAGCGCTCAATCCCTACTGTCGTCAGGTTAATTTCCTACGGTGATGGTGAGGCTTTGCCAGTGACACGTATGGCTGAAGTCATACCATTTCTGTTGCACCCAATTACTACTGATTACCTCTGTTACTGCCTACTGCAAACTCGGGACTGTAATTCCATCGTCAACTATTTAACTCTGTCTTCTGTAATACGAGACGACGGCGGCTCGAATCCAGGACAGTGTGTCGCTCATGGACTCAAGTACTTTCTGTTTCAGTATATTTTGAAACGATCACTAACCGCAGGCGCACAGACTGGCTCTGCCGATTATGCCGAATAGAGATAGCTGCACCTATCTGCATACTCCCCGACGATGTCCTTCTCAAAATATTCAGCATTTATGTGGATTCTGTTGCCTGGCCGGACGAAGACGCATGGCATACGCTAGTGCACGTGTGCCAACGATGGCGTTACATTATGTTTGCGTCACCACATTACCTCAAAGTGCAACTCCGTTGCACGAATGAAAGATCGGCTCAGATGATGTTGGATGTCTGCCGGCATTGCCCATTGCCGTAGAGTTCCGGCCTTCAAGAATGTCGCGACTTCAGGTTTCAAGCAACATTATTACCGCATTAAATCAACGCGATCGCCTTCGCAAGATCGACCTATCCCCTATTCCAGTTTCGCTGTTGAGAAAAATAAGGGCGATTGAGGAGCCACTTCCGGTGCTGACAGACCTCAGCAGGATGACACAGTGCCCCTTCCCGATTCATTCTTGGGCGGATCTGCCCCACGCCTGCGATCACTCCGCTTGATTGGCATCCCATTTCCAGCGTTGCCGAATCTTCTTTTGTCTACCGCTGAGCTTGTCACCCTTTATGCTTCTAGCATTCCTCATTCCTCACATACATCACCCGAGACGATAGTCTACATCCTATCCACCCTGATAAAGCTCCGAAATCTTTCCCTGGGATTCCAACCTTCTCAATCTCCGGCTGACAACGCAGGCCGCCTTTTGCCTCCACTCACACGCATTGTACTCCCAGCCCTCACCTCACTCCATTTCCTAGACTATGACGAGTACTTGGAGGACATCGTGTCTCGAATAGATACCCCTCATCTCGACAATTTGACCATAGGAACCTTCAAGCAACGAGTGTTCGACACTCGACAACTCCGCTGCTTTATCAGCCGTACAAAAAAATTCAAGTCGCCCCACCGAGCCGACATAGATATAACTGGCTCCGAGTCCTCCGTGTCTCTCATAGTATTCTCACGAGGAGCGGGGTCTGATCACGAATTGCTAAAGTTCATGACCCCACGGCTACGTTCGAGCTTTTCGCAGTTCTGTATTTCAGCCTTGCCTTGCCTCTCCACCTTGAAACGCCGGGTATCCGCAAGTCTAGACGACGTTTTCAAGGGCCCATTAGTAATATCCTATGGCTAGATCTTTTACGTCTATTCACTTCCGTGACGGATCTGGTCGTTTCCGGAGCCGGAGCAGCAGGGCATGTCGCGACTGCCCTGCGGGGGATCACTGTGGAAGGCGCAACAGACACATTGCCTGGCCTACAAAATCTCTTCTTGGATGTTTCCGCACAATCAGGATCTACCCAAGAAGCCATTGCGCAGTTCGTCGCCACCCGGCGGCTTTCTGGTCTTCCCATGACTGTCCCCTATGGGGATTGAGAAATTTGGTGAATATTGTCCTATGTCGCTTCGTGGCATAATTTACCGTATTTTATCCCCTTTCCCTTTTCCACTCGTAGTTTGACTCATGGCGTTAGGTATAGTACCGTTGTTGTCGTCTAGGTGATCCGATCTCCCTGTATGCTATCTTTGATTCAATATGGGCAACGTTATTCTGTGCTGTAATCACCTCGGTATAGTGTCCCGTCGAATAGAGCTGATCGCTCAATTGGAGCAGAAGAAGGTTGTCGCACTGCAAGCCAGAGAGTGGCTTCAGGGCGTAGGACGTCAGGCGAGGGGGCGTGAACGGCAAGTCAGACCTCGCTGAGTACAGGAGAAGTGAACGATGGGGCGCCGAGAGGCGGCGGAAAGTGGCATAGTTTTTAATGTGGGAATACTGGTGTACCCCCTCGCTTACCATCATTACCAATGGGTGAAATAATTCGCCCCTAGACCCTGGAGGCCCTAGAACACCGCATGCCTAGAGACTTCTCACAAATAGCCACATCACTTCTATACGTCCTGTCGAGACGCATTTAGAGGTCGCCAACACATGTGCATATGGTTATCAGGGGCTCCTTATCTCCCAGCGGCGACTGGAAATCTATTGGTAAGGACACCCTATCATAGAACATAACTATGGGCAGATAGAAAGTAATTCAGGTGTTAGTCCGAGTCCGGACCAGCTACATCGGCTAATTCCAAAAAGTTCGACTATCGATACAACACAATACTACTTCACCGAAACGTTGAGCTGCTACACTGGGTACCACAGTATCATACCGAGCCAAAGATGTTATACAGTACTCCAACCGGTGTCTCGAGAACGAAAATAACCATCATACGGGAAAATATCAGGTGATATCAGCGAGGATAATTGGAATTAAAAGCATGAAGAACCCATCAATAAATGTCCCCGCGCATGTGCCACCAACCTCTGCTTTCCCGGTGGTGGATGGCTACAGGTTGGCCAGAGATCCGTCGCATAGCAACGAACTGCCAGATAAATGCAGGAACGGAACAAAGACCATAAGGGAAAGGTAAGGTTAAGCATATGACGAGCGAAAATCAACGGAATCGAAAGTGGAGAGAACCTATCAGTAAACCTCATCACGGATGTGCCAATACCGTCCTCTATCCCTGTGGTGGATAGTTACTAGTTGACCAGAACGCTGTCGCACAGCGACGAACTGTCTGATGGCATCGTAGATGGGCTCCGGTGGCTGCTGCCCTTCCAAGAAGATATTCTCCAGTGCGGGCAACACGTCTGTCGCACTCACCCTTCGAGCGAGGACCTGGAGGGCTGGTGCGACGCGTCCGACGAACCTCTCCGATATGTCCAGGGTCGTCACGGTGCTAAACGGGCGAAAAAGCCCCGCCCATTCTCCGTCCTCCACGCCGTCTTGCCATTGCGGTTGCGAGGATCGACCTTCGTGGATTCCAAGGCGTTCCAGAGCAGGGACCGGGGGCAGGGGCCAGCTACAGATTTGCGCGAGAGATGAAAGCTGCCAGTCCGATGTCGCGCAGGAGATGCCCAGCTCGAATATTTTGTGATAGTCGGGCCCGTTCTGTCGAAAGAGGCTGACCTGGACGCGGTAGCAAAAAAAGACGACGTCCGCTCGACGGGCCCCGTTGAATCTTTCTGTTCGACCGAGGAAACAGCGGAGTTGTGAAGTGCCGAATATGAGTTGGTTAAACAAGGTTATGGCGGTGTTGTCGAGCAGGGGGGCATCGATCCGGGATACGAAGTCGTCCAAATACTCGCTATTGCCTTTGAAATTAAAAACGGCGAGAACAGGGAGGACAATACGGGTGAGCAGGGGCGAGTGTCGACTTTCGATCTCTGTGTCGGTCTGGGGTCGAGGGGATCGAAACCCAAGAACGAGCCTCTTGAGCTTGGTCAGCGTAGACAAGGAAGTCGCCATCTCCTCTGGTGAAATGTAGCCGGAAGGAGGAATATCCCACAGGCGAAGGCTGACAAGGCCTTTAGTGGACGAAAGTAATTTACGTACCGCCAGAAAGGGAATTCCGTCGAAGCTGAGTTCTTGGAGTTGTGGGACGCATCCACCCAAAAAGGAATCGGGAAGGGCCGGCGGACTTTCATCTTTTGACTGAAGCGCCAAAGACGTCAGCGCAGCGAACGGCGCCTGCATGGTCGCGATCCCTTCTAATAGTAGACTTGGGACCCCCTGGATGTTGATTTCGCGTATGCGGTCGTTATACGTGAGCGCATCGACGACGTTATTCACGCCCCCCTGCAATTGTAAGTTTTCGGCGTAGTATTCCTTTACGATGATAGGCAACGCTGGCCAGACCCCCAACATCTTCTTCGCCGCTCTTCCTTGCGTGCAGAGAAGTCGCAGACGCAAGCGACGTGGTGAAGTGAATACGACCTTTCTCCAAGTTTGGCACACGTGAACTAGCGTATGCCACTCATCTTCATCGTGAGCACCGTCCACGTAGAAGCTGAATATTTCGAGAAGGACGTAATCGGGCAGTGTCGCACTGCCGTATGTGCCAGCGGTCGCCCTTGGGTAGAGCCGGCCTGTGATACGAAAGTTAGTATGTATATCTTTGCCTCCGCGAGTCGGTCCGTGTAACCGCTCACCACCAATATGGTCGACCCATAACTCTTTTCGTCGACGCTTGATACGAATTACTATATCCGAGTCGAAGGCCTTGGAATTTAGCATAATTGATGTGTTTGGGCATTAAAGGTTGGTGATGCTGCTGAATGCTGAGGTTTCAAACAGGCTAGCGAGTGAGACAAATTCAGGTGCTCTCCCAAAGCAACACAGCCAGGTGGCAACGTACTTGTCAGAGCTGATGATAAAGTTGGTTGCTCAACCCAGAACCTTGAAGAATAGAAGGGCCCCTTTTGTATTACCCACATCCTGACTTTGGCTTCCTAGGAGAGCTCTGAAACACAATCACGTCGTGTGCACATATCTGCCTCACATAGCGCTCAAATTGCGCATTTCGATGTATGGGGACGACAGCCGCAGGATAGGTGACCTAATGACAGATAGTTTCAAGTCTCTTAACGTTATCTACCCTCTCCACGGATAGGAAGGCCCATCCTTGGCTGGGGTATTTCACACAGCTGCAAACGCGCACGGTGGCTGATTCCAAGGGGCAGCGCCCTCGCGGCATTGGCGACCTAGAACAGTCTCGATGTCTGCACAGCCCCTGGCTTCTGCCGAATATAGGATTCACTGAGGGCATAGGGTGCAGGTGGATTAGTCACCATCCTTGCAGTGTTAAAGTGTCGTGCTTACATGCTTGGAACAGGTAGCTGACTGTTTGAGACTGAGTGAAATCAAGCGTTCGTTCAACGAGTGTAATAGAGACCCCCAGTTTCGGTCACCTGGTTGTAATAATCTGAAAAAGCGTTATGAGTGTTTACAAATACATTTAAGGAGAACGACTTTGGGAGGGAAAAAGCACTCCTGAAAACTGGATGTGCGGCGCCCTGTACCTGAGTGTCATGATTAACGCGCGTCATCCCCAATTAGTGTTGATGTGACGCACCTCAACATGCGGGGAAGGCCGATATGGCCCGATGGATACGAAGACCTGTGAACGTTTTGGTAATGACATACCAATATAGCGATGGGACCACGGTGGTAGGTCAGAGAACGTACAATATGGGACCGCATTACAGCGCAGAGTGGCCGATAGTCTGAAAGATGGGGTCATGATGTGGGGAACACGTGTCACAGAAATGGGGTCTTACATTCATATTCAAACCAATGGCGCTGGGGGACTTCTCCCACTTTTCCAGGAGTGCCAACTTCCACATCGGGAGCGCCAATCTCCATCAGAAAGCCACGCCGTGGCCATGAATTGACCGATGGTCGGTATAGTGGCAGGTGGAGGAAAAAATGGTATTGAGGGGACAAAATCACAGAAAGAGGGGGCAGGAGGTGTGGGAGCACAGAGCCGGTACAGACGGATGTGGTATCAAAAGTATGTGAGTGAGAGAACAGGAAAAACGGTCAGACGCAGTAGAGAAGGGGTCTGGCGCTGCACCAAGTTGGGCAGAGATAACGCTAGGGGACAACGGGATAGTCAAAGTGAAGCGAGTAAGAGGTCGTGTGTGTGAGTTCGTAGGGTGTATCAGAAAGATCAGGATCAGAGGGGGGAGAGCAGACTCCCTAAAGCGGAAAAACTAGGAGGAGACAAGAGCAAGAGGACCAGAAAGGGAAATGAGATAAGAAGCGCTGGAGAAGACTTCGCACTCTGGCTCAAACACGAGTCGGCCTGTCAGTTCAAATACGAATCGGAGAGACGGCCTCTCAAAGAAGGATTTTGTGATGGAGAAGACGAGATATAGGAACCTCACGCAAATAAGGCTTGTGGGTTCTACTTTGCGAAGGCTAGCAGAGAGGGTATATGTTTAATAGAATTCATTCTCAACTCCAAGTGTCCACCCGAAATGCAGAATCAAAAGATAATTATATGCACATACCGAGAAACACCAGGAGAAAGGGAGAAGGTAAAATGCTGTAAAGGACGGAGGGGCAGTAATTCAAGAAGGAACAATAAACACGCAAGTAGGACACCGGGAAAGCACGCAAGCAGTTGTTCGGTGCGAGTGGGAGCGCGCGATTACAAGCCTTGCAGCCCGCAGCGACGATAAATACGATGATTTTCGAAAAAGGGAGGGGTGTGTGGCAGTACAGTGCAGGAGGTCGGAGAAGATACTGAACGCCGACTGTTTTGGCGGGCGAGGAGGAAGGGAACAACGACTCAAAGAGGTGCGTGAGCCATTGCCTCGTTCAACTTCTCGGGGATGTGATCGGTGGCCACCTGCATGTCGTTCCAAAGTCAGTGATGTCTATCACCTTACAAAATAGTGAAAATAAGGATGTGAATCGCGTCAAAATGGAGTGCGGTAGGGAAGACCTTGGGAAGACCACCTGAGTTTCACGCGATTGGGCGACCCGAACTAAGTTCGTACCAACGTTTTGCACGTCAAATGCATCAACCGTCGCGTACTCGGCAGTAGCCGATGGATCGAACGGCGACTCTGACGCGTCGCGTTGGCCCGTCGACCAGTCATCGAGTCATCAGTGCATCATGCATCAGCTCTTCAGTGGCTTCAACACTCAACTAGTCGACACTGGTCAGCTTCAGCACAGGGCCATGACCAGGTCTGCAATTCTCATACCCGCCTGCACATATATCGTTCCACCCATTCTCCAAAATTTGACTCACACCCGGCGGCGGCTCGCAGCCTGCGGGCACATGTCAATCGATACACCGAGACTACGTGAATTCACAGCTAGAGCAGAAGTCTGCCTTCCTCCTTTGTGGGCAAAACAAGATGGATCTGAAGGGGAATGAGCACAGCGCGTGGCCACGCTCTTCGCACTCATCCAAACACGCCTGACATTTTTGTCGCTTTCCTAGGATTTTTATCACCCCCTCTCGCGGCCTCTCCCAGGTGGTGGGCCACCTAGCGCCCTTGTTCTGAGGTTCACGAACAAGGATAGCGGAGCGCTCAGAACCGGTGATATCAGTCAGATTTTTCAAATTCTCGGCATTTCCCATTT
>Ga0307510_10003401_pt1 | contig 18574 bp, 23 predicted proteins | sample 12_EM_MG_FD_207224 | JGI IMG/M metagenome (GOLD analysis project Ga0307510, IMG submission 207224) | Populus trichocarpa ectomycorrhiza microbial communities from riparian zone in the Pacific Northwest, United States - 12_EM | ecosystem: Host-associated > Plants > Roots > Unclassified | place...
GGGTACATACTATCCATCTATTCCAATATTGAGGAAGAGCTCGAGGTTCTTTGATTTCCTGTAGAAGTGAGATTGGAGGGATGATGGTGCTAGAAGCAGGGAAAAGGACGAACCCAAGGTCGTAAGAGTTTTGGAAGGTCTGCGAGAAGTGTAAGACGAGATTGGGGGCAGTTACGTTTTGAGCATACCTCTCCTCTCGACGAGGCAACGTTCCGATAGTACTCATGGTCATAACTTTCTACGGCCGTCTCCCCAACGGCGACACTCCACAGCTGCCATGCAAGCATCGTACCAACAGCTAGACACATCACAGTACACAAGAGGTAGATGATGGTGAAGAGGACGGGGGACATCCGATAGTCCCAGGAGTCCTAGAGAAGCTGTACGTGAGGATACTAGACCTGAGGTGGTAGGACATGAACTCACATCAAAAGCGAATCCCAGAGCCACGAACAGATGTGGCCAGCCAAAGGCAACATAGCAAAAGGTAGCTATCGTGACGTATGCCCTGAAAGCTACCTCTCAGGGGCACGTACGGAAAGCGGAGAAGGTGAATACGGACATGAACATGACGAAATGACGTTCATTATGGAGGCCGACACACTGGTTTATCCCTGCGAAGGTTGAATACCGTGCAGAGCTGAATGTACATAAGACACACACTAGTGGAAAAGAACGTAAGGAAACGAATGGGGGATAGGTGTGGACGTTTACGTACTGGACAATGGTGATCGAACTTCAACACGCAGCGATTACAGACTCGACAGTGGTGCGTCCTCTGAGGGGCATTTGTAAGAGCTAGAGGTCAGACGACATCCAGGACCACAATATCCTGCCCTTACCTCATACTTGGACTCGCTGCACTTGGGACACCTGGTAACAGACGCAGGGGTTATGTTTAGATGTGACGACCAATGTACGCCGTCGGTTAAGCTTCTACTTCGTGTGCGTCGTTTCTTTGCCCAAATGAAGCTGTGGCCCGCATGCCGAGGCGGGTCGCCTGCAAAGCCCGGGGATACGGTGCATGCGAAGTAATAGTGGGCGAACAAGTTGACGATGACCAGGAGGCACGGCGGGATGGAGAGCCATGGCCACGGGATGGTCGGGACAATGACGTCGACTGGTTGCGTCGTTGTTGTTTTACCCAAACAGACGTGAGTGATCAGGTCCCCGCTTTTGAACAAAAGGGCGTAAATTTTTGAAAGACATACGGAAGCAGAGTGTTCCGAGAACGAAGAGCAGGGTCGCGCTAGCGACAAAGAATGGCCCGGCGGCTCCAGTGATCCAGTTTCCGCAGCGTTCGATGCGTTTAAAACATGCAAAGACGAAGTGGGGGCGAGGACAGGGCATGACGCGTCAACTGGCGTAAATAAAACCTGCTGTAGCAGTAGCACACTTGATTTTGAGTGTGTGATGCGAGGATTTGTGGCTGGCTGCAGGGGTTGCTGCGCGTCCGTCTCCTGTCACCAGTGAGTAAACGCTCGTCGGGTACGAATGGCCTTTGCCTTTCGAAGGGGCGCTCCGCGGTGACCGCAGGGTAAATGTAAAAGGTCCGAGAGTTGATGGCAAGCCCCCACAGGCCTGCTGGTTTTGTTAAACCGATGATGCGCCGCCGATTTTTCTTGTGTTGTGCGATGCGTACTGTATTGCTCCTCGACTCGTCCTTGGCCGTCGTAGCTCGGTTGAGGTGTCATCGGCTAACGCTGACGCTGACGGGCGAGGAATCCACTTAGCGTTCCAACCCGTCCCACCCCTGACCAGGCCTGACCTCACACAGCGGTGAATGGGAGCTCGCCACAGCACCACGCAATTGACCGCAACAGCCGGCAGCAGAACGATGCAGGCCAACTACACGCTCGCAAAAGACCCGCTCTCCTTGGATAGGATCAGGTCCATCCTCAACCGCCTCGAAGACACCATCATCTTTTCCCTCATCGAACGCGCGCAGTTCGCACACAACCCCAAAATATACGAGCGGGGCGTCTTCGGGGAGCTCGAGGCTCTCCAGTTCACGGGCAGCTGGCTCGAGTGGTTCTTGAAAGAGACGGAGGCTTTCCACGGTGCGCTACAGGGTTACAGGTCCTACCGTCTTTTTCATCTCACTCACTCACCCTCGGATCGCAGCGAAAGCGCGGAGATACACAAGGCTAGTGCCATCGTCCCCTCGCAAGGGCGGTCCCGCGTCTGACGCACAACGAAAATAAAAATAAAAATACACAGCCCGGACGAGTATCCCTTCACGACGGGGCTGCCCGATCCCGTCCTCCCCCCGCTCGAATACCCACCGATCCTCTATCCGAACAAAGTGAACGTGAACCCGTCCATCCTCTCCTTCTACGTCCGCTCGATCGTCCCGCGCGTCACCGCCCAGGCGTCCCTCGCCCTCGCGTCCCTCAAACGTTCCAAGGGCATCACTGCCGGCGACGACGAACTCGAACTCAAGGATGACGGGAACTACGGCTCGGCCGCGACCGTCGACGTCGAGGTGCTCCAAGCCATCTCCAAACGCGTCCACTACGGTCCGGTCCTCCCCCAATCCCCCGCCGCACACCTCACTCACTCACTCACTCACTCACCTCTCCTCACCTTTCCACACAGGCAAATTTGTGTCCGAGTCCAAGTTCAGGCAAGACCCCGCCGCCTTCATCTCGCACATCCAGCAGCGCAACGCCGAAGCGCTCGCCGCGCTCATCACGAAGCCAGAGGTCGAAAAGCGCTTGCTGATCCGCCTCCGGAAAAAGGCGATGCTCTACGCGCAGGACTTTGCCAGCGACGGCGAGCCGTTGCCCGATTGCTCGAGCAAGGGTAAGATCGACGTCGACTGCGTCGTGGATCTGTACGAGAGCTACATCATCCCTCTGACGAAGGAAGTCGAGGTAACGCACAGTCCCCATGTTGCCGTCGTGGTGCGACCGCCGTCTGACGAGAGTTTCAGGTTGAATATTTGCTGCAGAGGTTAGACGGGCTGTCGCAGGAGGAGATAGAGAAACTCGCAAACTCGAAACATTCGTGTTAGCTTCATGCGAAGGATTGCTGTTAAGCCGTACGGTCCATGAACAAGGGCTAGCAGTGGTAACCTTGATCGCCAAGTTGTCTGTGGGTGTATCACTATTACAGCATTTGCAAACATCTCTCTCCCTGCTTACTAGAATTTACACCATTATCCCCATTCGTTATGCGAGGCGTGTCCATATATTACCTCCACTCTTGAGAATGATGGTATCAGGCAAAGTTTCGTCGATAAAGCGACATATATTCGTCAATGTTTGTCAGAATCGAGGAAATGAACATCATCCTCGGTGCCCCACAGATGAAGACAAATAAATACAGTAACGGGATGGAAGCAGCGATAGTACGGGTGGCTGGTGATAGAATTGAGGTAAGAATAGGGCGGACAAGGTAGATAAGCAAGAGGCAATGAGAGTGTGAACTCAAAAACAAAGAGGCAATGGCATGGGGTAATGTAGAGAGAATGTTGATAGGTATACACAGCAGGCGGAAGTAATAACGGAAACGGTATCCAGATTCTGACCGGGACTATATTCGAACTGGCCAAGGTGAGATTCACAACCCTAGATCTGGACAGGTCAGGGGTTAACAACCGGGAAATTTAAGGGGGAATGAAAAAAAAATACACACCCTCGAGGAGCTTTTTTGTTTGTTCCTCGCCAATCTTCTGCGTTGCACGTCGTGCGAGTAGTTTTTCTGTGCGGAATTTTTCATATAAGACTTCACGCGTGTGCGTCTTGAGCACCTGGACGTGAAAAATGTATGAGCCACCTCGTGTCACAGATAGATAAACACGAGGCTCACCTTCATGTGAGTAGATAACACGGCCGTGCGCAGCGCAGCAAAATCGCAGTGTGTCGGGTCCAGCACATCTACAGTACCCCACCGGAATCGCCGCACGAACACCCCCTTTAGGTCGTCCGGGGGCGAAGTCACGGGTGGCCAAGATTGCCCCTTCACGGCCGGCGTGACGGGTGAGTCGGAGTTGGAGTTTGTTAATAGCGACTGCGTGTTTTCGGACGCGACGTCCTTGACGCTCCCCTCGGCCGAGGGCTTGGGTCTGTGCCTGCGATACTTCTCGGGTGCGATAATCGCAAAAGGAAGAAGGGGAGAGAGATCTGACCGCGCGACGGTCGATGCGGAGAAGCGCACATTCGCGACGCTTTCGGGGTCTAAGGGGTCAGGGGATTGTGGCTCGCGCGCCTCCTCGGTGAGCTCCAGTCGAGAGCGCGAGCGCGAGCGGCGGGGAGGAGCGCTCTGCCGCCCGCTGCGTAAAGTGATAACGGGCCGCGAGGAAGGCACGTCGTCCTCCTCGTCGTCATCCGACTCTGACTCCGACTCGGCGCCATCACCATTTGCGTCCCCGTTCTCGTTGACGGGCTTCCCGTCGGCTCTCTGAACGCCACCGTCTCGAGAGAAAGAAGGCTGGGAAAACTTCACGGGTTCGGGTGTAAACACACCGAAACCGAGATCTGCTTCATATATTTCGCGCCTAAGTGTTGCCTTGACAGCACGTAATTTGTCATCCGTGAGGGAATCTGCGCGACCAATGACGGGGAGTACGTTAACACGTTCAGCGAGCCGTCGGATAACGCGAAGCTCTGCGGGCAACATAGACAAGCTGCCTGGGTTGCTGTCGGTGTCCATGTCGGAATCGCCGTCGTCATCGGTCAGAGGTGGCGTCTCATCTGGATTTTGCGCAGATATGGTCGTTTTGGAAAGCGTGTGGTGGGGAACGAGGTGACGTCGAGAAGTGGATGGCACCATGGAAGCAGGGTCGACGAGATAAATGCAGCTGTGAAACGTTTGAGCGAAATGTGGGACACGCGGGCACGGTGACTCACAGGTGTACATGTTCGTCACCCTTGCTCTGTCGTACGACCTTTGATTCCTGGGAACCATCAATTCATTTGCGGCCAATTACCAAAGATATCACGAAGACGAACCTCGCTCATGGTGTCGGCGTAAAGCCCGTCGAGATACTTCATGATGTGAGACACCTGCCTCTCCAATACGAGCTGACGACCCTCCTGGAAGTCCAAACCGGGAGTATCGATGACGGAAAGCAACACGCGATCGAAACGGGATTCGTGGATATCTATGGTGGCGGATTGGATGCGAGGGGTGGCCTTGACGCCACCGCGCATAAAGCGGTCGAACGAAGCGCGTTGTTCGGCGGTGGAGGTGGGAGAGATGTCCGCAGTGTCGAGCAAAAGGCGTAAGAGGGATGTCTTGCCGGTACCTTGAGCGCCAGCAACCTAGATCGCGTCGTTGAGTTCCGCACAGCGCGACCGTGACGCGCGCACGGGACACACTCACCATCAGGTTGAATTTGGGTGCTACGCGGGTTCGACGTTGGCCTACACGGGTGGCTGGCCCGGAATTTGCAGGAAAAGAGGAAGGTGGATGAGACATGTAAATCGAAGATATGGAACGGTCCCCGCCGTCATGAGAACGCCCTGCAAAGCGACGAAAGGGTTTGTGAAATGAAGTGGTGCCTGGTTCATCGGGCTGGAAGGAGATGGGAGCTGCACCTTGAAGTTGGGGTTCCGGAGGAGGTGTGTGGCGAATAGCAGCGATATCGACGAGGTCCTCAGGCCACTGAACATCCTGCGAGGTGATATCTGGGAGCGAAGTCTTACGGACCGGCTCTTCGACGGGCTCCTTGACTGCTTTCTTGCGGAAACTGCGGAACATTGAAGGAAAAAGAGAGAGAGAGAATATAGAGAAAGAAGGACGATGATAAATAAACCGGAGAAGAATAACGAGCGGAAATTGTGGTCAAAAGGCTACGAAAAATGGGGAAAGAGACGGCAAAACCCTGATTTAGTTGTACATTACATAACACAGCTTTTCTCTAAACAACTAACAACAAACACACAGAGTCAGTCACGGAATCCCAAGAACAACTTCAATCGTCGACGCCATCGATCCCCCTTCTACTCGAATCCGCTTGGACGGTGGCTGGTTTTCTACTCGCTCCCTCTCTCGCTCCCGTTCCTCGTGCAGATTGTACCCGGACGCAGACGCAGACGCCGACGATGGTCCCGCGGACACCGGTCCGCTTGACACCGTAGATGTGGGTTCGGATGCTGCCGTGCTAGCTTTCCGTCGCGGCCCGCCCGGCGCGTTCGGGTCGTTCACGTAGTTGCAGGTCAGCGATCGTCGCGCGCAACTCGAGCATGTGGGATGGCCACCATCGCACTTTGTCTTCCGCGCTGTGCAAACACAGAAATTTGGTTTTGGTTTTTTTTTGAACCGTAACCGCAATGACGTACCTCTGCAGTGGTTGCACGCGACCACTTTTGGACCATAGTTTGACGATGATCGATTGCCTTTTCCCGGAACCGGCGGTGCGCGCTTCCGATGTGTCGCTACCTCGGGTGGTTGATGCACAGCAGAAGGAAGCGCGGACAGTGCCGGGTCATCCGGGCCTCTGATCGAAGGCAAAAGCGGTGGCGCGCTCGAATTGATACCGGACGGAGGTGAGAGCGCAATTGGCGGTAACTGACCAGGGCGATCAGAATCCATGAACGACGTCCCCCGCCTTTCCAGCGACGGTGGCAGCGCCGGCTCCGTCTTGAGTTGAGAAAATTGCTGCAGTTTCAAGGCCGAGATGTCCTCGTGCTTTACAAAGCTTGCCTGTTGGTGGATGACGTCCAGAGGTGGAAGTTCGCGATCTGAACCCACGCGGACTAGAGGTTTGGTCATCGTCTCTGGAGATACCGACGGTTCTAGTTCGATCTCTACCGAACGTTCATCACCACTGGCTTCGCTGTCGCTATTGTTGAGATTGCGTCTCTGTCGCATGCCTCCGCGTCGCTTCTGAGGTACCATGTAATCGCACGGGTTCGACCTCTTGAGACATTGATGACAGGCGGGTCGTCCACCATCACATTTTAGTTTGCGCGCTGGTAGAGATAGAACGTCAGAAAGATGCTTCATACAGCGACGAGATGATAGGCCTCATACAGCGACAAAAATTGCACGCAACGGTGATTTTTTTAGCACGCTGCCGGCTCGCTTCTGGAAGAAGGAATTAGTCAGACAATCGGCCCACAGTCCTCCATAAGGGACCACTGACTTGTAGATGCCCTGTTGTTCTCTTGACCCGAATCAGACAGAGCCGAATTGATGGGGGTGACGTGGGCATCCACCACTGATAGTTGGCGAGACCCAGCAAGTGTAGAGTGGCGAGACATGCTAGAATGTAGGTGTGGGGCATCTATGGTAAGGATTGGCAGGCTGTTAGAGAGAGGGGGTAAAGGTCCGTTGACTTGTAAACCCCGGCTTTCACCAGGGTGATGCTGCATCATGTATTCCACCCTGAACTTATCATACAGATATTCACGAGTATACTTCTGCAACGTCTAGAAAAAGACAACATGAGTTCCCCAGTAAACGAATCCGTTTGAAAATCACTCTCACCTGCATATGAAGAAAAACCGCTTGTCGAAGAGGAAGAAAATCGGAATGGTTGGGATCAAGCACATCAAGAAAACCCCAGCGATAGCCGCGAGTGAATTTTCCGCGGACGAGCTTTGTCGAGAGGGCGCTGGGAGACGAGGGGCGACCAGGCGTGTATTGCAACACAAGCTCGTGACGTGCCAGAGGCTGGCGGTTGACACCATCACTGTGGGAATAACAGTCCGGAGAGATCAGTGCGTATGGAAGCCGGAGGAACGGAGGGGTCACGGGGGACGTAGGCGAAGAACTGCTCGGGGAAGATGAAGATCCGTTGGACAGGCCGTTGAACGTTTTACTGTCACCATTGGACGCCGCGTGCGGCTCTAGATCGAATATTCCGAAACCGATACCCGCGTCCGCCAAATCTCGTCTTACGGCCAGCTTGATGGCCGCGAGTCGGTCGTTGGTGAGAGTGTCCGCCCGGGCGATGACGGGCAAAACGTTGACTCGGGAAGAGAGTGTGCGAATGATATTGATCTCCGCTTGAGGGAGGACCGGACGACGAAGGAGCGGGTTGGTGGTGACCGGGGGCTCTAGGATGACAGGTTCGGCGTCAGACTGGGAGACACTGCCGGCGTGCGAGCGCGGAAGGAGTGGGGCAGGTGGACGGATGGCAGACGGAGGGACAATGGCGTCGGGATCCAAGAAATAAATGCACCTGTGAGGAAAAAGCGGGGTGGTGAGCCCATGGGAAACGGACGGACGGAAACGCCCGCGGGAGTGGATGGACGGCCGACATACAAGTGGACGTGATGGTCGCCCGCCCGAGCTTTGTACTCCTGTGGAACGACGGGGCGAGTGAGCGAACGGGGCTGAGAATAATTAGATATGAACGGCGTACATCTTCGAGGCTCTCCGAGAACTTTGACTCGACGTGCCGGAGAATGTCACCGACGATTCTTTCAGAGGCAACGTCGTCCCTGGCATCCAGGGACGGGGTGTCCGTGAGGGTGAGGGAGACCGACTGACGTTGGCCGATCTCAGGAATGTCCAAGTCAATGTCGAACGAGAGGGTGCGGATGTGAGAGGTGTGGCCAGCACATCCCTGGACGAACTTGGCGACGGATGCGAGCTGGTCTTGGGAGGTGGTGGACGCAATGTCGCTGGTATCCAGGAGGAGGCGGAGGAAGGCCGTTTTTCCCGTTGCCTGCCCGGCGACCATAAGGGAGTATCCGCTGTAAGGTCCGTCTCCGTCAGGCCGAGCAACGTTGAAACCGTTCCGGGAGGTGAGGAGAGCCTGCGCGGAGAGTGCGGTATAGGAGGAGAGGGGGTGGTCTTGGGAGGGCATCCTGTCGAGACGGTCCTCCTGGTGGTCACGCCGGGCCCGTTGTTCGATTTTGTCCATGGCGGGAGGAAGAAAAGGAGCGAACGGACCCAACGGAGAGCGATTTGGCTGGTGGTGGATTGCCCTGGCTAGCTGAGGCGACGTTGTGCGGGGCACTGAATTCCCCGGCCGGACTTACGTTCCTTTCTCTCCGCGGCGCCGCTCCGGCCTCATTTCCCGAGCGATTTTGCCACTATTCCTATTCGATTCCTTTCGGCGCGCTCAACCCGGTCTCGGTCTCGGTCTCGGGTATCCATTTCCCCACTCGTGCCCTCTCTCCACTTGGTCTTTCTTCACCCCTCACGGCCGCCCATCGCGCGCACTTCATAAACAGCACCTTCTCGCCGTTGGTCACGCAAAGAAAGCCTGTCCCGTAGCGGCGGATCAGAAGCATCTTCGTCTTCCGCTGATGGTCTAGAACGCCCTCCCCTTATCCTCGTGCGTAGCTTTCCGCGGCTTCCGATAACACTTGCCTTCTCATTTTCTCTCTCCCATCCGTGCCCGGACCCTTGTTGCCAAATAGAGATTTCCTAAAGGGGTTCCACCGACTCACCCCGAAATACCCTCACAACTCCGAGAAAACGTGATGAATGACTGTTCCGTGACTCGTTCCGACAAGGCTTATGTACAACACCAAAATACTTTAAATGTGACATCGGTCATAACCTTGTTCGTCTCGTCCCGAGGCCTGATCCCAGGCCTGAACGTAGTGATCTCCTTGTATATTTAGTGAATGAATGAAAGATCCAGCGTTCCGGGCCTTAGTTCGTTGGGCGGGTCATTGCCGGATCCGACATCGGAGCAAAGATCAATCTGGGAGCACCTAGGATCCCACTGCACTGGTTGCGGCCCCCGTCTCCACACCTGAGTAAACTTTATTTCGTTGGTCGTCAGGAGGTGATTTGTATCCGTGAAAACGGCCGACCTTGTGATGGGACCATGATGGGACCAACTTGGTGACCTTGGACTCTGTAGGGAGAGCATTAGCATGTCCAACGAAGAATGTTGATGAAATCACTTGCCGCACAGCGGCCGAGCCGCAAAGGGACAAAGACAACGGGTCACCAAAGTCCCCGTGTCCGGTGCGCCGGATATACCTTCACCGGGAGCGTTCAATCTACGGCCCTCAGTTTGGCGGTGTTCCGATAGTGCGTTGGCGTCCTGGTACTAGTTGCTAAACGGGTCAGGCCATGGTGGAAAGGGATCAGAATCGAGTTAGGAAGTGATAGACCAATATAAGGGAGATACAAAGCAGTATAAAGTGGGAAATAAGCTAATTTGGTGTTTCTCCTAATGCACACACATCTAAACTTGGCTGCACGCACGCAACCAAAAACACCAGCGTCTGGCGTGTAAATTATCCAATAAAATTAGTCGCACCCATTCATGTGACACCCCATCCCGGAGAACTGTACGAATTCAGAAAGGCGCTGTTCGTCCGCCACTGGCGATCCTCGCTCTCCTCACAGTTGCCCGGAGGTGCGTTGTAATCGTTCGTCCCGCCGGGCACCTGCATTCGAGGGAAAGGCACCTCGAAACTGACGCCGGGAAACGTGGGCTGGTGCTCGCCCTCGGGCGTCGAGCGCCGCGTGCGTGAGCTCGCCCCGCGGCCCTTCGCGAGCTTCCTGCTCCCTCTCGGGGCCTTGCCTGGGCCGCGTCGTCGAGCGGTGCTTTCGTACTGACAGACCCCTCCCCGCTTTTCACACGTCTTGCACTGTGGCCGATCCCCGCTGCAGCCAAGTTTCCGTCCTGAAGGGAAGAATAAAAAGGAAATTACGTCAACAACGTGGAAAGAGGAACGGAACCCACAAAATGGATGACAATTCACAAATCAGCCACAAGCGCCTTGCGACTTTTCTCATGAACTTTCATTTAAGAAAGGTTGCTCACCTCTGCAGAAGTTGCACGCAATTTCCGTCTTCTTCCGGAACCTCCGTAGCGTAGGCAACCCCTCTTCCGGTGCACCGCCTACTCTCTGCTTGCCCTTGCGCGCCGTCACGGTCTTTATGGGACTCTCCTCTATTGCGTCCCCTTGGCCGGCATCAGAGGAAGAACCGTCGACCGTCGGGGGTGGTTCCGGTAGGTCTAGCAAGACAGAATCCAGCAGGGGGCTAACAAAGTCCTCCGCGCTCAAAATTCCAGGGAGACCATGAGAAGTTGCCGACTGTAAATATGCCCGGTCGTGTGCGGGCTCGGCCGTGACACCGGTGTTAAGATTTGGCCGCTCGTCGTATGCCCGCGCACTCAGCCCTTCTGGCACGGCGACGTAGGGTGTAAATCCGAAGCGACTGGAGGATGGCTCTGCAACCGCCCTCTGTGACTGTGAAACTTCAGCATCAAAGGCTGATCCTGTCCAAACGTAAATTGTCAGCTGGTTTGCAGAGTAGGCCGTTCAGGACGCACGCGGATGGCCTTCAAATTGTTGTCCAAGGGGCACCGGCCGCCAGTCTGAAGGCTGGTCTCTGTGCTGTGGGGTAAAGCTCCCTCCCCAGTTCGAATCATCGGCGCGTGTGTAACTCTCAGCATGTCCTATCCGCTGCGGGTGAGGGAAGCGTTCGTCCCAAAACGGGACTTCAGGCTGGTGGGTGCCGATCTGCCATCCTTGCGTCACCCCCACCTGCTGATTTTCTGGGGACGGCAATGCAAGATCGCGTGAAGTATTCGGCTGAGGGGGATACATGTAGAATGCAGGGTCTGTTGTTGACCGCTGCCCACCCGACCACGGCGGTGGCGTCGGGGGCACCGTAATCGATGTTCTGCGCGATGACTGGGGCGCAGACCTGAGGTGTCGGTGCAGTGGAGGGGGTAGGGAACTCCTGCTGGGGCTTGAGTCTTGGTCCGCCATTATTGAGACACAAGCCCAAAATCTGCAGCTACGAGAAGGGGGACACAGGCGGCGTTACTTGACGGGGGACGAGGGAATCAATCCGAAGTGGAAGAAAATTGTTGACCCATTCGCGATCGCACCAGATGGACCAACAGGTGAGCGGAAGGGGGGGGAGCAAAAGGGGGTCCGCCGAATATGTGCGGAGTACCTGCCCATAAGGTTTGCTTCCGCCGCCAACATATGCACATAAAATCCGAGGGGAAAAATCTTCCTAGCCCCCTGTGGAACTCTGGTTTGGAAAGAGAAATGTGATTCGTTGGCAGGCAGTTTTGCAATAACCTGGCGGTTGACCCTTTGGAGGTCCATTGCTCTCAAAATTCTGCACCTCGTCGAGGTGTTGGGTGTCATTCTCGATGGCGTCCTCCTATCCCTCATTTCCCCCTCACACGAACACGAATACTAGGTGCTCTTTTCTAACTTGTGCGGAAATGCAATGCTGGGTTTTTATTTCGACAGCGACGTTGATCTTGCCGGGGAAGGCTATCCAAATCTAGTATGTTGGGCCCGACGACGCGGACTCCGTAGAAACTTAAAATGTTCCTAGGCCACGATCAACTCAAAACAGCATCCTGCAGTCAAACGTCCAGTCATCGCGAAAATACCCAATTCCTCTCCCGATGACGTCGTCCAACGCATCCTTCGAGAAGAGGACCTTATTCGCAACCGTGAGGACCAGGGCGTGATACCCTCGTCCACCGCCTTGGTCAGCCAGGCCAACCAATGTGCTCCCATTACAAGCGCGTCAGCCATCTTGCGGATTCCTGTACCCAGCCGGGAGGAGAGATAGAAGGGCGTTCCCTAGAACAGGCGAAGTCCGCCCAACGCGCTGCCTCTCAACGGTCCTTGCGCACGGGCAACTCCATCCTGTCTCAGGGGATCCCTGCCAACGTCGCAACCATCGGAACGCGAGTCTCCTATACCCCCGGTTCCAACAACAACGACTACCGCCCCTGCGATTCCATCGCCCCCCACGCCGGGCACCGACGTGCCGCTCTGTGCCACGACAAGTGAATGTGCGCCGATCGTCGATGCCGACTACGTCTTATCCTCATACATAGCCATGTGCGGCGGACCCCAGGCACCTGTAGACTGGTGGGAGCATAGCAGATCCGTCGATCTCAACCAGTTCTCCGCGGAACCTATCGCCTCTGCATCCGCATCCGCATCAAAGGTCTGGTAGAATCTCCGTTCTTCCTCGACACCGGGGCCAACGCCCATATCATACCCGAGCGCTCCGATTTCAAGTCGCTCGATTCCCCCCCACCCAATCTCTGGCATTGGGGGATCATGAATCTTCGCCGTCGGCATTGGAACAGTAGAAATCTGTGTCTCTGCTGGTCGTACGTTCTCACTCGACAACGTCCTCCTTGTCCCTGCGTCCACGGTTCACCTCATCTCTGTGCTGAAACTTAATCGCAGCGGACGGTATACATCTCATTCCGACAAGGACTGTTTTTGGTTGACCAACCCAAGTGGTGCGACCATCCTTCGCGGTTCCGTCCACGAAAATCGCAGGCTATATGGCCTACCAATGTCGAACGCACGCACTGCACCCACGAGGCCTGCCAGCCCTGCCGCGAACGTCTCAATTGCTCCTCAGGGGATGCCTAATAAGAACCCTCCCACGCCTGCTCCCTAGACATCTCGGGACCTGGAACACTGAGACGTGGCATCGACGTCTTGGGCACTGTAATTTCGGAGCGGTTATAGACATGGCACGGAGGGGGGTCGTCGAAGGTATGGCAATCAACCTCTCCTCCCCACCTTCAAAGTGTAACACCTGCATCCTTGGAAAGCAGACGCGATCACATCACCGGTACCTAAAGTGAGGGAGGGGAGAGAGCCAGTCGGCCCGTTCGAGCGTGTGTTTGTGGACCTATGCGACCCAATTCATACTGTTTCTACTTCCGGTCGCTTGTACTCAATGGACGTCATCGATGACTTCTCGGGTTATGTATGGAGTTTGCCTTTGCAGTCGAAAGGAGATGCGGCTTCCAAGTTACAGAAATGGCGCCGTGCGGCAGTCGAAAACCAATCCGGGCATCGTTTGAAATTTCTGGTCACCCGATAACGGCGAGCTCGTCTCCAAATCAATAGAGGATTGGTGTTCACAATTCGGTATTGATCACCAACGCATGGCTCCCTATACGTCTGGGTAGAACGGACGCACGGAGCGCATATGGGTCGTACCCTTCTCGACAAAGCTATATAAACCATATGTCAACTGGTCAGACTGGACGCACATGACAGATCGACATCAGGTGGGCTTGATACCCTCGATTCTCTTTGACACTTTGCATCCCCTCCACGTTACATTTCCATTAGGGCACTGTGTGGAATAGTATTTTCACTAGTAGTAGAAACTACATGCAAAAGAAATCTTTAATACTGACAGAAAGTCTTGCTTACCTTTCGGACGCATAATTGGTCTTTGAATGACCCACCTCGATTCGGGCATCGGTATCAAATGCATTGCTGACTAATCAAAAAGTTGGTCTTGACCCATGTCACTGCAAAGACTTGCACTGACAGCCAGCTAGGTCTTTAGTGCGTGTCGGGCATGTCGAAGCTCTTGGTCTATACCCCAAGGAAACATGTCACGCGAACAACTTTCAGGGCATTCTCGACGTGCTCCCCAAACAGAGAGGGAAAGCCTGTGATGAATCGATACTCCAGGACTGTCACGCAACCAAAAGACCAAGGTGCTAGCCAGGTGAGTTCGAATTTGATCCTGGCAACTGATTGGTTTTCACGATGGATTGTCACTCTAGGCGATGCTTTATGCTACTGATGGTATCCACTCGGATGATGATTTCAGCAAGGCAATGGTTGGAGTGGCGAGTGTTTGGCGCGTAGTTTCTTCATTTTGCTCCCCCTGTGGCTGATTTTATCCCAGGTATGAGGGAAATCCGTGAGTCTCGCTCAATCTACCTTTCTATACGCGACTGAGGGGTCTCGAAGTTGCAATCGTCATTTACTGGGCTTGGGACAGCGTGCCAAGGCTTCGATCTCAAATGCTGGTGTCATAGCCTACCAGTTCGGCACAGTAGGCGTCAGTGACGGCATCAGTATGGGCACTCGCGGGATGTCCTACTCTCTCCAATCTAGGGACCTCATCGCTGACCAAGTTGAGACCGCTGCTGGCGGCCATTGGCTCGATGGCATGGTCGTTATACCGGGGTGCGACAAAAACATGCCTGGTGTCCTTATGGCTCGTACGTACTTTTTCTATATGCTTTGTTTCTCGGCGAACCATAGTAATTTTTTCTAGTTGGGAGGTTAAACCGTCCCGGTCTTATGGTTTACGGTGGGACGATTCGTCCTGGATCCTGCGAAGGAGCTCCCCAATTAGACATCGTCTCCGCTTTTCAATCGTATGGGAAATATTTGCAGGACGGTCAAGGCCCCGACGCAGAGAAGGAAAGGTACAGCACGGTGAGGCACGCGTGTCCAGGGCCAGGGGCTTGTGGAGGGGTATGTTATCCCGATATACAAATTCATTGAGCTCATATCAAAGAAAGATGTACACGGCAAACACGATGGCGAGCGCCGCAGAAGCCCTCGGGATGACGTTACCAGGCTCATCCTCATTCCCCGCTGAAAGTCCCGAGAAACTTGCTGAGTGCGACTCGGTCGGAGCAGCCATGTACAACCTCTTGGAAAAGAACATTCTCCCAAGGGATATTATGACCCGATCCGCCTTCGAAAATGCGATGGTGCGTGCGTTTTACTCACTCCAGTACATAGTTCGGCGTTTTGTGATCGTTTATTTGTACCAGGTTCTGACAATGATACTCGGCGGCTCTACGAATGCCGTTTTACACCTCATTGCTATTGCTCACTCTGTGGGCATAAAATTAGAGCTGTCCGACTTTCAAAACGTGTCAGATAGAGTGCCGTTCATCGCGGATCTCAAACCCAGTGGCAAATATGTGATGGAGGATGTTTACAAAATTGGTGGCATTCCCAGTGAGCACTTGCGTGTTTCTCTCAATATTTCTGAATTCTCATGCACCGCAGAGATCCTTGCATACCTCTTGAAAAATAACCTTATTGACGGCAATAACATGACTGTTACGGGTCGGACTCTCGGGGAGAACCTTGAGCGCTGGACCCATGAGCATGGGGAATTATCAAGCAACCAGGATGTTATCCGACCCTTGGGCGAACCCATCAAGGAGACCGGTCACATCAGGTCTGTACCAGACTAGCTGTCCTGACTCGCTCCATTCTGAAATTTCGTCCGTCCGCCAGGGTACTCACTGGTAACCTGGCACCTGGCGGTGCGATTGCAAAGATAACAGGAAAGGAAGGCCTCGGGTTCACTGGGAAGGCACGTGTATTCGATTCTGAAGAGGAATTTGTACACGCCGTGGAGGCCGGGTCAATTAAAAAGGGCGAGAAGACTGTCATCGTTCTGAGGTATCTCGGACCGAAGGGCGGCCCCGGTATGTCCTTTGTGTGATCTGACAGTGTTGCTATTGACTTGATAAAAACGTGAAATCAGGCATGCCAGAAATGCTCAAACCCACAAGTCTGATTATGGGTGCAGGGCTTGGCCAAGATGTTGCCTGCGTGACTGATGGAAGGTTTAGCGGAGGGTGAGCATCTACACATCTTGAACGCCATGTGTCCCTAACTGGGCGGTCCGCTGGCCTTGCTTTTGTAAAGCTCCCATGGATTCGTGATTGGCCACGTTGTCCCGGAAGCTCAAGTAGGCGGTCCTATTGCACTTGTCCACGACGGAGATACAATCTCGGTGGATGCTATCAAAAATACAATCGACCTCGAAGTACCAGTAAACGAACTCAAACGCCGCAGTCAGGACTGGACCGCTCCACCACTCAAGGCGCAGCAAGGGACGTTGTATAAATATATCAAAACCGTGGAAGATGCTAGCCATGGATGCATTACGGACGCCTAAGCTTCCGTGTAAAACTGCGATGGCGCTGCCATTGTCACCAGGTGGGAGTGAGTAAGGATATCACAGCTACAAGAATTAGTGCGAAGTCTTTATACGCTTCTTCTTCTCTGCCTTAGGCATCTTCGATTTTCGCCTTTCACGCTGTTCAGCTTTTGTGGCCTTCTTCCGCTCCTGTGCGCGAGAGTCAGACGGCAGTGTGTTTGTAGATACTGTAGAAGAATGCACCTTTTTCAACTCGCGGTCCTCGTGGCGATGACCGCGTGGTGGTCGCTTGTCCTCAAAATGTTTCGTGTCTTGCCCTTCTGCTTCGCTGCTAACATCGCTCGCGCTGTTCTGAGAATTGCTGTCAGGTAACGGGGCCGGTAACGCTGTGCCGTCGTCAGGTTGCGTGGCGACTTCTTTTGCTACGTCATTTTTTTCTGGTTGCACCAGCTCGATTGTGTCAGCGTAAATTGGCTTCTGCCAGTCGTCAAGCGAGAGCGCAGCCACTTCGCGCTCAGGATCGTAGAGTTCGCCAAGAGTACGGGGAATGTACGATCTTTTAAACACGGCATCTTCATGTGCTGATCGTCCGGACAACTTTTCGGTATCACCCTCAGGTGGGTTGTCTGACGCGGAAAGCTCAAGCCACTTCTTGAACACGCCCTCGTCATTGAGCCCATCGGAGGTATCCAGTTTTTCCTTGACGATAAACTCGAAGCAGCGACGCAGACCAAGACATCCAACCCCCATCTTTGAAAAGTACTCCTCGACGTTCTTGATGTCGCTGCGCAAGAAATCAAATGCGGATGGGTGGTCATGTTCCACGCTCTGGGAGACGTCGATGATGTATAGGTGACTCTCGTGATATAGTATGTTGTATTCCGAGAGATCGGCATGCACAAGCTTGCATTGGTGAAAGAGCTTGCGGATGTTGAGTACGAGCTCGGCGTACAAAGAAGAGTAGACCGATTGGTCGTTGATCTCAGCGTCCTTCAGACGTGGTGATGCCCTGTGGTCAAGAAAGTGAGCCATTAAGTATATTGAGTGAACGTATTGCCTCTCCGCACCATCCTTCTCTATCCCCGAGGAAGCCCATGACCAGGACATTCTCGCGAACTTCGAGAGGCTCCGGACAAGGTATCCCCGCCGCGCGCAGTCGCCTGAGATTGCGCAGCTCTTTCTCTGCCCATAAACGCACCATCTTCCGAGGGTTTCTGCGATTGTAGCCACGCCGAAAGCGGTACTCTCCCGACACATACCGGTCGCGATCCTTGAAAACTAGGATGGAAGTCTTGTATATTTTGAGCGCGAGGTGCGCAGACTCCGGCGTCAGAGCATGATAGACATTAGCCTGGGCAAAAAATCCCGGTTCAGTGCCGACAATGAGCACACCCGATTGGGGGCTTTCCGTACGTACCTCCTTGCCAGTGCTCACACAACCATTAACCTCGTGGATCAACCCACGACCAATCATCTTGAAAAGGATGATGCGGGTGCGTGGGTCGAGCACCTGCTCGTTCGTCGCGCGGTCCGACTTGTCCTTCATGTTTGCGTATGAGCTGGGTCCCTTCCGATTGACGCCCACGCCCATCGTGTAGGGCATATCGATCTTGGCTAAACGCGACGAGTATTTCGCCAGGGCGAGCAGCTGATCGGACGCTGGTGATTTTGAAGGTGTCGCTGCTTTTGGACGGTTGACGGCCGGGAGAGTGGCAACTGATGTCGTTTGCTTGATTGAGGAAGTCACGCCCTCCGCATTACCAGAGTTCACCGCGAGGTGCTGTCGCAAACGGTTGTATTGTTTAGTAAAGTCTTATGAAGAGATATCAAAAGAGAAATACAGCGGCGAAGGATTCAAAACGCGTACCTCTTTCTGCGATTTCCCAGTCTTCATCTTCAACTCTTGTCAAGTCATCGTCGGAACCCTCAGACTCGGAGTAAACATCGCTGTCACCCTCTGAGCTATCTTCTATCTGTTCCA
>Ga0307510_10003402_pt1 | contig 18564 bp, 13 predicted proteins | sample 12_EM_MG_FD_207224 | JGI IMG/M metagenome (GOLD analysis project Ga0307510, IMG submission 207224) | Populus trichocarpa ectomycorrhiza microbial communities from riparian zone in the Pacific Northwest, United States - 12_EM | ecosystem: Host-associated > Plants > Roots > Unclassified | place...
GATCAGGTCGAGGAACTGCAGGCCGCGGTTGGTGTACTTCTTCGCGATCGAGATCACGAGGCGCAGGTTGGCCTCGATCATCTCCTTCTTCGCATCGCGCGAGGCCTTCTCGCCTTCGTTCATGCGCTTGTTGATCTTCTTCAGGTCCTCGAGCGGCACGACGGCCCTGGCCTGCTGGTCGGCGAGCTTCTTCTGCAGCTCCTGAAGCGGCGGCAGATTGCGCGCCAGCACGACGCTGTAGGCCTTGCCCGCAGCGGCTTCCTTTTCTGTCCACTTCAGGTTCAGCAGGTTGGGCGGGAAGTTCTTGACGAAGTAGTCCTGCGGCATGCCGCACTTGTCGACCATGATCTTGCGCAGCTCGCGCTCGTAGCGGCGCACATCGTCGACCTGCGACCGCAGGATGCCGCACAGCTTCTCGATCGTCTTCACGGTGAAGCGGATCGTCATCAGCTCGCCGCTGATGGCCTGCTGCGCCTTGTTGTACGAGGGCGACTGGTAGCCGTCCTTCTCGAAGGCCTTGCGCATCTTGTCGAAGTTGATTTCGAGCGCGGCGAACTTGGCCAGCGCCGAGACCTTGAGCTCCTCGAGCTTCTTGGTCAGCGCCTTGCTGCCGCCCTGGCCGTCGTCGTCATCCTCTTCGTCGAAGAAGTCGACGTCTTCCTCGGCCACGTAGTCGTCGGCCTCGTCTTCCGACACGAAGCCGTCGACGGCCTCGGAGATCTTCATCTCGCCGGAGCCGATGCGCTTGGCGTAGCTGAGGATCTCGGCGATGGTGGTCGGCGACGCGCTGATCGCATACATCATCGCCTGCAGCCCGCCTTCGATGCGCTTGGCGATCTCGATCTCGCCTTCGCGCGTGAGCAGCTCCACCGTGCCCATCTCGCGCATGTACATGCGCACCGGGTCGGTCGTGCGGCCGAACTCCGAATCGACGGTGGACAGCGCCGCTTCGGCCGCTTCTTCGGCCTCTTCCTCGGTCGCGGTGGTGGTTCCGCCGCCGGCGATCAGCAGCGTGGCCGCATCGGGCGCCTGCTCGTAGACCGCGATGCCCATGTCGTTGAGCATCGAGACGATGGCCTCGAGGATTTCGTCGTTGACGAGCTTCTCGGGCAGGTGGTCGTTGATCTCCTGGTGCGTCAGGAAGCCGCGCGTCTTGCCCATCTTGATGAGCGTCTTCAGCTCCTGGCGGCGCTTGGCGGCTTCTTCTTCGGTGAGCGCGGTTTCTTCGAGCCCGAACTCGCGCATCAGCGCGCGCTCCTTGGCGCGCGAGACCTTCATCCGCAGCGGCTTGACCTTGGTCTTGGTCTCGTCGCTGCTCGCATCCGCTTCGGGCTCGCCTTCGAGATCGGATTCGAGGTCGGACAGATCGACGTCGTTGTCTTCGCTCTGCTTGGCCTTCTCATCCACCTTCGGCTTGCGGCCGGTCTTGCCCTTGGCCGAGGCCGCTTGTGCCGCCTTCGCGACCGGCTTGGCTGACTTGCTGGTCGAGTCGTCGGCCTTGGCGACTTTGGAGGCCTTCGTGGCCGATGCGGGAGCGCTTTTCTTCGCGGTCATGCAAATCCTCGGATGTGGCGGTCGGGCCTGCAGCGGGCTTCAAGCCTTCAAGACGGATCGCGCCAGGCGGCGCAACAAGCAATACCGGCGACCGCCGAGGTCGACTGACCTGCGCTGCAGTGCCGAGGCGGGCAAGTTCGGGTGAACATTTGGCGTGCAGTCCTTGCGGAATTCGGTGGCCTGCCGTACCCCATGCATGGGGACCCTGGGTCACCAGGGTGGTCGGGAGCCGGAGGTGCTGCTGTCACACTTGCCGCGCGTTTTGTCAGCCGCGAATTATATCTTCAGGCGGTTGCGCATATCGACCAGCTCACGCCGCCGCGCCAGCGTGTCCGGCGACTCGATGCCCGCCTCGATCAGCTGCGTGAGCTCATCGTTCACCGCCTGCAGACGCAGCTTCGCGATGACCAGCGTCAGCTCGACCGCGAGGTCGGTCGTGGGCTCGGGATCGTGGAACGCGGAGACGCGCGTCAGCACCGCTGCGCCGCCGTCGACCTCCTCGGCGCGCTCGCGCAACTCGGACAGCAACGCGGCGGGCGCGAGCGCGCCGTGCTCGTGCAGCGAGCGCTCGATGGCGCCGAAGAAGGTGTCGTAGGGCGCGGCCTGCGCGGCGAGGATGTCGTGCGATTCGCCGTCGAGTGCGGCCCAGCTTTCGCAGCGGTGCAGCAGCAGCCAGATCGCGCGGTCGAGCAGGTTCGCGGCGCCCTTGCTGACGCGCGCGGCGCGGCGCGCGGCAGGGCGCGCCGCGCCTGCGTCGCGCGCGGCCGGTCGTGCGGGCACGGCATGGCCCCACTGGCGCAGCAACTGGTCCGGATCGTCGCGGCCGGTGCTCGCGAGTTCGATCAGCAGCTGGCGCTTCAGCGCGCCTTCGGGCAACGCGCTCCACAGCGGCTTGGCATTCGCGAGCATGTGGGCGCGGCCCTCGGCGGTGTCGAGATCGCAGTCTTCGCTGGCCGCGGCGATCAGCTGGCGCGACAGCGGCACGGCGTGGGCGATGAAGTCCTCGAAGGCGGGCGCGCCGTGTTCGCGCACATACGAATCGGGATCGTGCTCGGGCGGCAGGAACAGGAAGCGGATCGTGCGCGTGTCGCTCGCGTGCGGCAGGCTCGCTTCGAGCGCGCGGCCGGCAGCGCGCCGACCGGCCTTGTCGCCGTCGAAGCTGAAGACAACCGAGTCGGTGAAGCGGAACAGCTTCTGCAGATGGTCGGGCGTGCAGGCGGTGCCCAGTGTGGCCACGGCGTTGCCTATGCCCGATTGCGCGAGCGCGACCACGTCCATGTAGCCCTCGACGACGAGCGCGTGGCCGCGCTGGCGCATCGCGACGCGGCCCTCGAACAGACCGTAGAGCTCGCGGCCCTTGCTGAACACCGGCGTCTCGGGCGAGTTGAGGTACTTGGGTTCGCCGCGATCGAGCACGCGCGCGCCGAAGCCGATCACATCGCCCTGAACCGAGCGGATCGGGAACATGATGCGGTCGCGGAAGCGGTCGTAGCGCTTGCCGTCGCCATCGCCTGCCTCGTCCTTGGCGATCACGAGGCCGCTTTCCTCGAGCAGCGGGTCGTCGTAGCTGGGGAAGACGCTGGCCAGGCTGCGCCAGCCCTCGGGCGCGTAGCCGAGCCCGAACTGCGCCGCGATCTCGCCGCTCAGGCCGCGGCCCTTCAGATAGTCGATCGCGCGCGGGCTCGCCTTCAGTTGCTTGCGGTAGGCGTCGGATGCCTTTGCAAGCACCTCGGTCAGCGTGCTGCGGCGCTGCTTCTGCGCCGCGGCCTGTTCGCGCTCGGCGGGCGAGACATCGTCGTCCGGCACCGTCATGCCGGTCTGCTGCGCCAGGTCCTTGACCGCGTCGATGAAGCTCATCCCGCTGTACTCGGTGAGGAAGCGGATCGCGTCGCCGTTGGCCCCGCAGCCGAAGCAGTGATAGAACTGTTTGCTCGGGCTCACCGTGAAGCTTGGCGACTTCTCGGCATGGAAGGGGCACAGCCCGCTGAGGTTGGCGCCGCCCTTCTTGAGTTGCACATGGCGGCCGACGATGTCGACGATGTCGACGCGCGAGAGCAAGTCGTGAATAAATGCGGGCGGAATCACGCGAGCAGTCTAACGGCGCACTCCCAGCTTGCTGCGGCAGCCTATAGACTGCGACCCACTACGACCGGTTACAAATCGGGCGCAGCCACCCGGAGCCACCGATGTGGCGCAATGACCGACCGTCATCGTGCCGAATTCGCGTGACTCCTTCGTGACCACGAGAACGTTCGGAGCGACCTTGATGTATCTGGATCCTCTGCGGGCATCTGCGCCCGGTGCGATGCGCGCCCTCTGCATCGCATTCGCCGTCTGTTTTCCCTGGCTGCCTGCCGCAGCCCAATCGGCCGCCCCCAATGCACAAGCCGCCTCGTCGCCTGGCGCCGAGATGACGCCGTCCGAACGTGCGAAGCGCGACGCCGACAGCGTGTTCCGCTGGATCACCATTCACGCCGACAAGCCGCGCAAGGCCGACAAGCCGCCGGTGAAGGAAGAGAAGCCGCCCACCGTGGTTCGGCTGAAGGCGCCCGCTGCGGCACCCGTCGCGACCACCGCGACGGCACCTGCTGCATCGGTTGCGCCAGTGGCAGCGCCCGTGGTCGCATCGAACGCGCCTTCGGCCAAGCCGGAAGCGGCGGCGCTCGTACCTGCATCTGCATCCGCTCCCTCACCGGCATCGACACCAGCCGCGAGCGAGCTCGTCGCACAGCGCGCGTCGGTTGCCGCGCCCGGTGCGGCAGTCGCCAACGCGCCGCCGGTGGCGGCGGAAGAAGACGACGCCGGCGACACCCTCACGCTGGTGACGCAGGTCGAGCCCAAGTTCCCGATCACCGTGGTGCGCTCGCAGCGCAGCGGCCAGGTCCAGGTGAAGTTCACGGTGCTCCCGGACGGCAGCGTGTCGGAGGTCGGCATCGTGACGACCTCCAATACGCGGCTGAACTCCAGCGCGATCGCGGCCGTGTCGCAATGGCGTTTTGCGCCGGTGCGCAAGCCGCAGCAGGGCGTCGTCGAACTCGGGTTCACCAACCCCGACTGAACCGTGTTGCCGGCTCAGCCGGTGAACATCTCCGCCGGGCTGGTGATGCCTTTGTAGTCGCGCACCCAGTCGGGCACGAGTTCGGCGGGCATCGCCGCGGCGATGCCGTTGCCCTGGCCCACATGGCAACCGATCTCGATCAGCCGCTGGGCCTGCGCGGGCGTCTCGACGCCTTCCGCGACCACCGCGCAGCCGAAGGTCTGCGACAAGCCGATCACGCCCTCGACGATGGCCAGATCCTGTCGATCGACCAGCATGTTGATGACGAACGAGCGGTCGATCTTGAGCATGTCGATCGGCAGCCGCTTGAGGTAGGTGAAGGTGGAATAGCCGGTGCCGAAGTCGTCGAGCGCGAAGCGCACGCCGAGCGCGCGGCACTCTTCCATCAGCGTGCAGGTGTAGTCGACATCGGCCAGCGCGGCGGTCTCCAGCACCTCGATGATGAGCCGGTTCGCGACCGGCGCCTGATGCCGCGACAACAACCCGGCGAGGTGCTGCGCGAACAAGGGTTCCTGCAGATGGCGCGCCGACACGTTGATGCTCACGGTCATGTCGATGCCCGAACGCAGCCAGAACGCGAGCTGCTCGATGCCGCGTTGCAGCACCCAGTTGCCCACGCTGATGCTCAGGCCGGTGTTCTCGATCAGCGGCAGGAACTGCGCCGGCGAGATCACGCCTTGCTCGGGGTGCTTCCAGCGCAGCAGCGCCTCGACGCCCAACACCTTGCCGCTGCGCATGTCGACCTTGGGCTGGAAGTAGAGCCGGAATTCGTCGGCGTCGAGCGCCTCCTGGACGCGGCCGAGCGCGACGAAGCGCGCCTCGGCGCGGCGGTCGTGCTCGGCGTCGAAGAACAGGTAGCCGTTGCGCCCGGCCTGCTTGGCGCCGTACATCGCGTGGTCGGCGTGGCGCAACAGGGTTTCGGCATCGGCGCCGTCGAGCGGGAACACGGTGGCACCGATGCTGGCCGTGACCATCACCGGCCCGGCGCCCACGCCGAGCGCGTAGGGCTGGCAGACCTGGTTGAGCACGCGCTCGACCGCGTGGCGGCTTTCCTCGAGCGTGGCGGTACGCAGCAGCAGCACGAATTCATCGCCGCCGATGCGCGCGACCACGTCGTCACCGCCCGCCCACGAGCGCAGCGAACGGCGCATGCGGTTCGCGAGCTCGACCAGCAGGCGGTCGCCGGCTTCGTGGCCGAAGCGGTCGTTGACCGGCTTGAAGTGATCGAGGTCGAGGTAGCACACCGTCAGCAGCGAGCCTTCGCGCCGGCTCGTCTGCATCGCCGCCTGCAGCATCTGCGCGAGCCGCACGCGGTTGGGCAGGCGCGTGAGCTCGTCGAAGTGCGCCTGGCGCTGCAGCTGCTCCCACTGCTGGCGCGTGTGCGTGATGTCGGTGACGGCCACGACATGGTTGCGCACGCTGCCGTCGGGCGCGTGCACGGCCGAGATCACGAGCTGCAGCAGACCGGGCTCGCCGCTGCGCAGCCGGTGCTGCAACTCGCCGCGCCAGCTGCCGTCGGCCTCCAGCGCGGCGCGCATCACATCGAGTTGAGCACTGCGGTGGGTGTCGGCCTCGGCCGCGCCCAGCATCGCCGGCACCTGCCCGAGCAGCTCGTCGCGCGAGTAGCCGGTGATCTGGGTGAAGGTCGGGTTGGCTTCGAGCACACGGTGCTGCGCATCGGTGATCAGCAGGCCTTCGTGCAGTTGCTGGAACACGCTCTGCGTCAGCGCCTGGCGTTCGCGTGCTGCTTGCAGGTCGCTGATGTCGCGCGCGGTGTTGATGATGCGCATCGGCAGGCCGCTCGCATTGCGCTCGGACACCAGCGCGTGCAGTTCGAAGTGGCGCCAGGTGTCGTCGCTGCAGCGCATGCGGCATTCGGCGCGGCACGTGACGGCGCCTTGTGCGCGCAGCGGCTCGAACGCATGCTGCACGGTCGCGAGATCGTCCGGGTGAACCAGCGACCAGAAGGCCTGCAGGTCGTCGCCGAAGTCCTGGCTGGTGTGTCCGAGCAGTGCCAGCCAGCGCGGCGAGAACTCGATGCGGCCGTTCGTCAGATCCCATTCGCCGATGCCGATCTGCGAGGTGTCGAGCGCGAGCCGCCAGCGGTGCTCGTTGGCCGCGATCTCGCCGGTGAGTGCGGTCGTGAGCAGCGGGATCGCGAGCAGGCTGCACACGTAGCCGACCAGCGTCGAGACCGCCGTGGCAGTTTCGGGAACCGGGAAGGAGCCGATGCCGTGCAGGGTGGCGACCACCGTGCCGGTGGTGACCACGAGCGCGGCGGCGGATGCTGCGAACAAGCCGCTGCGCGAGGCCAGCCAACACAGCAGCAGGTGCGGCAGAAAGAAGATCGGCGATTGCGCGGCGTGGCCGTTGCCGGCGAACATGGCTGCGAGCACCGCGCTGGCGACCGTGCCCATCGCGAGCAGGCCGGTGGGCAGCCAGCGCCAATCGCCGAATGCCTTTTGCAGCGAAGCGCTCGACAGCGTCAGCAGCGGCACGCCGATGACCAGCGCGCCCATCGCGTCGCCCAGCCACCAGCTCGCCCAGACCCGCGGCACCGCGGCCCAGGGCACCACACCTCCGGCGGCGAGCCAGAACGCACCGTTGCTCGCGGTGATCAGCATCGCGAAGCCGACGCCGACGGCGCCGAACAACCACAGGTCACTGCGGCGATCGAGTTCCGTGTGCAGGCCGTCGCGCTGCAGCACCCAGGCACCGAGCACCGGACCCAGCGTGTTGCCGAACGAGATCATCGCAGTCAGGCCGAGCGGCAGGTCGCTCGACCATCCGAGCAGGAACGCACCGAGCCAGACGCCGGGCCAGACGCCCAGTCCGAAGCGCAGCAGCGCTGCGAGCGCGATGCCCGCAGGCGGCCAGAACAGCGTCACATGCTGGCCGGTCTGCAAGGTGCTCAAGCCGATGCGGCCGCAGGCGTAGTAGGCGATCAGCAGCCCGACCGCCCGCAGCAACCAGGCACGGGAACCGAGTTGCGCGATCTGCGCGGTCAACAAGGCGGGGAACCTGGCAAGGCGTACTTCGGGCACGGGAGTCGGCAGCAAAGTGGACGACGGGCGGCTCTGCGCCCGGGCTATTTCGTAGGGGAATGTAAGTCAATCCCGCCTGCGAGATTTACAAAATTTGCGCTGCAACAAAACGCGAAGAGCCACCGGACGGGTGGCTCTCAAACAAGGCTCCGGAATATTCGCGCGGTCAGATGGCGAAATCGGCGAGCTTGCGCCCCGCACCCAATGCCGCCTTCAGCCACTTGGGCTGCAGGCCGCGGCCGCTCCACGTATCGCCGGTGGCGGCGTCGCGGTATTTGGCGGCGACCTTGTTGCCTTTGCCGGCACGCGGTTTCGGGCCGCGTTTCGCAGAAAGGTCGGATACCGTCAAACCATACTCTTCCATCAGCGAGCGAACCTTGGCGACCGCATCGCCGCGGTCCTTTTGCTTGGTGCGCTCGATTTCGAGCTCCAGCGCTTCCTTCTGGGCAATCAGTTCTTTCAACGAGGCCACGACGAATCCCTTTCTGCAATCGATCCAACACGGTCAAACACCGTGCCGGCCGATTCTATCTGCGGGTGGCCAGTAATATCAAGCGCGAATATTCAAGAAGCCGTCGGCGGGACATACCCGGCCGGTTGTTCTGCGCCGGTGCCGAAGAAAAAATTCTCCATTTGCCGCGCCAGATATTGCCGGGCACGCTGATCCGCCAGATTCAGCCGATTTTCGTTGACCAGCATCGTCTGGTGTTTCATCCAGAGCTGCCAGGCTTCCTTGCTGACGTTGTTGTAGATTTTCTTGCCGAGTTCACCCGGATACGGCGAGTAATCGAGCCCTTCGGCTTCCTTCTTGAGGTGAATGCATTGGACGAGGCGGGCCATGTGAATATCCTTTGAGATCAGCTGAGTTTCTTGACCAGTACCTGCGAGCGCCGGTCCCAGTTGTATTTGCGTTTGCGCGCTTCGGGCAGCCAGTCGGGGTCGACCTGCGCGAAACCGCGCTTGATGAACCAGTGCATCGTGCGCGTCGTCAGCACGAAGATGCTGTCCAGGCCCATCGCCTTGGCGCGCTGTTCGACGCGCTTGAGGATGCGCTCGCCGTCACCCTGGCTCTGCACCTGCGGCGAGACGGTGAGCGCGGCCATCTCGGCGGTCTTGGATTCGGGGTACGGGTACAGCGCCGCGCAGCCGAAGATCACGCCGTCGTGCTCGATCACGGTGTAGTGGCCGATGTCGCGTTCGATCTCGGTGCGGCTGCGCTTGACCAGCGTGCCGTCCTGCTCGAACGGCTCGATCAGCTGCAGCACGCCGCCGATGTCGTCCGAGGTGGCTTCGCGCAGGCTCTCGAGCTTCTCGTCGACCACCATGGTGCCGATGCCGTCGTGCGTGAACACCTCCATCAGCAGCGCGCCGTCCATCGCGAACGGCAGGATGTGGCTGCGCTCCACGCCGCCACGGCAGGCGCGCACGCAGTGCTGAAGATAGAACGCGGTGTCGGTCGGCTTCTCGGGCCGCGGCAGCTGCGCGAGCAGGCGTTCGGCTTCGGCGAGCGCGAGCTCGGTGTCGATCGGGCTTTCGGGATCGTTCAGGTCTTCGTGGATGCCCGGCACCTCGGTGATGAAGAGCAGCTTGTCGGCCTGCAGCGCGATCGCGGTGCTGGTGGCCACGTCTTCCATCGTCAAATTGAAGGCCTCGCCGGTGGGCGAGAAGCCGAACGGCGACAGCAGCACCATCGCGCCGATGTCGATCGCACTGCGGATCGCCGCGCCATCGACCTTGCGCACCACGCCGCTGTGGATGAAGTCGACACCATCGACGATGCCGACCGGCCGCGCGGTCAGGAAGTTGCCCGACACCACGCGCACGATCGCGTTGGCCATCGGCGTGTTCGGCAGCCCTTGCGAGAACGCCGCCTCGATCTCGAAGCGCAGCTGGCCGGCGGCCTCCTGCGCCGAGTCGAGCGCGACCGCGTCGGTGATGCGCAGGCCGTGGCTGTAGCGTGCTTCGTGGCCCTTGGAGCGCAGTTGTTCGTTGACCTGCGGTCGAAAGCCATGCACCAGCACCAGCTTGATGCCCATCGCCTGCAGGATTGCGAGGTCTTGCGCGAACGAATTGAGCTTGCCGGCGGCGATCAGCTCGCCGGTGATCGCGACGACGAAGGTCTTGCCGTGGTACGCATGGATGTGCGGCGCCACGGTGCGAAACCAGGGCACGAAGGTGTGGGGAAAGACAAGGCTCAAGGTGAAGGCACTCGCTCGGTTGGATGCGGGCGCGATTTTCGCACGCATGCGTGCGGGCGGTGCTTGGCGGACGCGGTTGCGCGGTTCAGCGCGAAGTCGATCGCGCGAGCGGTCGCGCCGGCCGGTCTCAGGCCCAGGCCAGCGCGTGGGTTCCCGGTGGCATCGAAGGCAGCGCGTAGCCCGCGGGCGTGTGAGAGAACTGGGCAGTGGGGCGGATCGCCGACAGCCGGCCCCAGCCGGAGTGGCTGTCTTCCATCACGCTGTCGAACGCCGCGGCCGGCGCGTCGAAGCCATTGGCGACGCGGCCCAGATCGCGCAGCCATTGCGCGGTGCGGGCCAGCGACACACGCACATGCCAGCTGCCGCCTTCGGTCTGCTGGCGGAGCAGTGCGGCTTGAGCGCCGAAGGCCATCAGCGCGCCGCTGGCCATGTCCAGGATCTGCATCGGCAACGCGCGCGGCTGGGCGCTGCCGGCCGCTTCGGCCTCGGCGAGGTTGAAGCCGGTGGCCGTCTGCACCAGCGAATCGAAGCCGCGCTTGTTCGCCCACGGGCCGTGCTCGCCGTAGGCCGACAGCGACACCATCACGATGCCCGGCCGCAGCGCCGCGACCGCGTCGGGCGCGAAGCCCAATGCCGCGAGCGAGCCCGGCCGGCAGCCTTGCACGAAGACATGCGCATCGCGCAGCACACCGCGCAGCGCATCGCGGCCGATGTCGGTGCGCAGATCGGCGAGTGCGGAGCGCTTGCCTCGGCTGGTGTCGATGATCGCGTCGATGTTGGGCAGGTTCGGCGAATTGACGAGCAGCACATCGGCACCGTACGCGGCCAGCGAGCGACCGCAGAACGGGCCGGCGAGGATGCGGGTCAGTTCGAGCACGCGCAGGCCGGTCAACGGCCGCTCGGCCACGGCGAGTGCCGGCAACGGCAGCGGCGGCGCATCGCCGATGCGCTCGATCGCGACCAGCGCCTGCGCAGCGAGCGCGGCGCGCTGCGGATGCGCGTCCCAGGCCTCGACGCTGCGCACTGCCGCGACGACGAGGCCGGCGTCGGTGGCGGCTTGCTCGAACTCGAACGCGTCCCAGCGCAGCAGCGCCTCGGCCACCGCGGCGCGCTCGGTCTGCTCGCCGATAGTCAACCCGAGCAGACGCAGCACGCCGTCGCGGTGATGCGCGAAGTTGGTGTGCAGGCGCACGCCGCCTTTGCCGCAGCCGTACAGGCCCGCGAGCTTGTCCCAGACCTTGGGCGCGACACCGTCGACCGTGAAGTGGCCGCAGCATTCGAGCGCCGCGCTGCGCATGTCGACCGCGATCTGCTGGCGCACGCCGTTGCGCGCGTGGCCGATCTCCGCGGCGGCCAGCGCCGCGGCGGCGAACGACGCCTGCGCGGCCGTGCCGACCGCAAACGACGAGGGCAGGGCGGGTTCGTTGCCTGTGAGCGTGGCGTGCACGAGCGCAGCCGCCGGCAACCCGGCGGCGCGCCAGAGCGATTCGAGCGCGGCGGTGGGAGCGGAGGTGGAATCGACGGACGTCATGCGACGGCCATCATGCCTCAGTGCGCGCCGCCACCCAGGTACGCGGCCTTCACGGCCGGGTCGTCGCGCAGCTTTGCGGCCGGGCCGTGCACCGAGATGCGGCCGTTCTCGAGCACGTAGCCGTAGTCGGCCACACCGAGTGCGGCGGCCGCGAACTGCTCGACCAGCAGCATCGTCACACCTTCGCTCTTGAGCCGCTCGATGATGCGGAACACCTCGTTGACGAGGATGGGCGCGAGGCCCATCGACGGCTCGTCGAGCAGCACGACCTCGGGGTTGAGCATCACCGCGCGCGCCATCGCGAGCATCTGCTGTTCGCCGCCGGACAAGGTGCCGGCGAGCTGCATGCGGCGTTCCTTCAGACGCGGGAAGAGTTCGAGCGCGCGCTCCAGATCGCCGGCCACGTCGCCCTTGGGGCGGCTGCCGGTCAGGCGCGGGAAGGCGCCCAGCGTGAGGTTGTCGGCGACCGTCATGGTCGCGAACACGCGCCGGCCTTCAGGCGAATGCGCGAGGCCGAGCTTGGCGATGTCGTAGGACTCCTTGCCGTCGATGCGCTTGCCGTTGAGCGAGATCTCTCCGGCGGTCGGCGCGATCATTCCCGAGACCGCGCGCATCGTCGTCGTCTTGCCCGCGCCATTGGAGCCGATCAGCGTCACGACCTTGCCCTTGGGCACCTCGATCGAGATGCCGTGCAGCACTTGCACCTTGCCGTAGCCGGCGAACAGATTGTTGATGGTCAGCATCTTTTTGAACTCCGTGATGTGCGCGAAGCGGGCCGAGCGCCGGGCCGCCCCAGGCCGGCCCGCACCCCCACGGGGGGTCGGCCGACGTACTCGTTGGACGGGGGGCTCACGTCAAGCGGCCTGGCCACCGAGGTAGGCCTCGATGACTTTTTCATCGGCCTGCACCTTCGCGGGTTCGCCCTCGGCGATCTTCTGGCCGAAGTCCAGCACCGAGACGGTGTCGCACATGCTCATCACGACGTCCATGTGGTGCTCGATCAGGATCACCGTGATGCCGTGGTCGCGGATCTTGCGGATGAAGCTGATGAGCTCCTTGATGTCGGGCGCCGTGAGGCCGGCGGCGGGCTCGTCGAGCAGCAGCAGTTGCGGGTCGAGCGCCAGCGCGCGCGCGATCTCGAGCAGGCGCTGCTTGCCGTAGGGCAGGTTGCGCGCTTCCTCGAAGGCCAGGTCGGCCAGGCCGACGAACTGCAGCAGGCCCATCGCACGCGCGGTGGCGGCGCGGCTCTCGCGCCGGTAGCGCGGCGTGCCCACGGCCACGTCGAACAGGTTGCTCCGGAAGGTGTGGTGCAGGCCGACCTGCACGTTCTGCAGCGCCGTCATCTCGCCGAAAAGCTGCACGTTCTGGAAGGTGCGCGCGATGCCCGAGAGTGCGATGTCGGACGAGGTGCGGCCCACCACCGAGCGGCCCTCGAACGCGATCGAGCCGGCGGTCGGCTGGTAGATGCCGGTGAGCACGTTCATCATCGTGCTCTTGCCCGAGCCGTTCGGCCCGATCAGGCCGTGGATGGTGCCGCGCTTGATCTCCAGCGAGACGTTGTTCAGCGCCTTGAGCCCGCCGAACTGCATCAGCACGCCGTCTGCCTTCAGGATCTCGGCGGCGCCGGCGACCGCAGTGGTCGAGACGGCGTCGCCGCCGCTGGCCAGCGACGCACCGGCGACCTGCGCTTCGGGCTTGGGCTTGGCCAGGTTCAGCGCGCTGCGCACGAAGCCGACGATGCCGTCCTGCAGGTAATACACGACGAACAGCATGATCACGCCGAAGATCGAGAGCCGCCAGTCGGTCATCGTCGTCAGCACGAAGGACAGGCCCGCCAGCGCGATGCTGCCGACGACCGGGATGATCATCTGCCGAGCCGAAATGCGGCCCTTGCGGATGCCCAGCACCGCGACCAATGCCACCAGGATGGCCAGCGCGACCGAGACATAGCGGAACATCTCGATGTCGTCGAGCAGCTTGGGCAGCAGCACGATGATGGTCGCGCCCACCAGCGAGCCGATGCGGCTCTTGCGCCCGCCCATGATGACCGCGAGCAGGAACAGCACGGTCAGCTCGAAGTTGTAGGTGTTGGGCGAGATGTACTGCTCGGAGAACGCGTACAGCGCGCCGGCCAGGCCCGCGAAGCCGGCGCTGATCACGAACGCGTAGACCTTGTAGCGGTACACCGACACGCCCATGCAGTCGGATGCGACCGGGCTGCCTCGCAGCGCCTCGAACGCGCGGCCCAGATGCGAGCGCAGCACGCGGTGCACCACCACGAGCGCCAGCACCATCAGCACCGCGACCACCCAGTAGAACTCTCGTTCGTCCAGGCGCACGCCGAACAGGTTGGGCTTGGTGAGCTTGATGCCCATCGGGCCTTCGGTCAGGAAGGTCATCTCGTTGATCAGGATCTGGATGATGGTGCCGAACGCGAGCGTCACCATCGCGAGGTAGGGGCCTGACACGCGCAGTGCCGGCAGCGCGAGGATCGCGCCGAACAGCGCGGTCACGCCGATCGAGACGATGAGCGTCACCAGCAGCGGCGTGCCGACCTTCATCACCAGCACGCCGGCGGTGTAGGCGCCGATGCCGAACAGCCCGGCGTGGCCCAGCGACACCTGGCCGGTGTAGCCGACCACGATGTCCAGCCCGAACAGCACGATCGCGTAGATCATGATGGTCTCGAGCAGGTGGATGTAATACGGATTGCCGACGCCGATGGGGAACAGCAGCAGCGCGAGGACGCCGAGTGCGGCGAGGATGAGGTGGGAGCGTTTCATGTTCGGGCGGCCGTGTTGCGGCTCATACTTTCTTGATGACGCTCTTGCCGAAGATGCCCTGCGGACGCACCGCGAGCACGATCAGCAGCAGCACGAGGCCGGGCACATCCTTGTAGCCGGTGCTGATGTAGAAGCCGGTGGTCGTCTCGGCCACGCCGAGGATGATGCCGCCGACGACGATCCCCAACCCGCTGGTCAGACCGCCGATGATGGCCACCGCGAAGGCCTTCAGGCCGAGCACCGCGCCCATGGTCGCGCCGGTGAGCGTGAGCGGCGCGATCAGCACGCCGGCGAAGCCCGCGGTCAGCGACGACAGCGCATACGAGAACGTGATCACCAGGCCGGTGTTGATGCCCATCAGCTTGGCGGCGTCGCGGTCGTTGAAGGTCGCGACCACGGCCTTGCCGTAGATCGTCTTGCGGTTGAAGAACTCCACCGCCAGCATCATCAGGATCGCGCCGACGACGACAAGGATTTCCATCGGCAGCACGTTGGCGCCGAGGAACTTGAGCGGCGATTCGGGCAGCGGCGAAGGGAACTTCAAGTCATCCCGGCCCCACACATTCTCGGCCACGTTCTTGAAGATGATGCCCAGCGCGATGGTCGACATGATCCAGCCGAACTCCGACTTGATCTTGATCGCCGGCCGCACGCCGATGCGTTCCACCACCGCGCCCTGCACGATGCCGAACAGGCACACCAGCGGAATCATCAGCCAGTAGTTGACGCCCAGGCCGACGAGCGTGAGGCCGACCAGCGCGCCCAGCATCAGCGCGTCGCCCTGGCCGAAGTTCAGCGTGTCGGAGGTCTGGAACGTCAGCTGGTAGCCGAACGCGATGACGGCGTAGATCATGCCCAGCGCGATGCCGCTGAAGATGAGTTGGGTCAGGATTTGCATGGTGGTTCTCGTCGCAATGCGCCGGCAGATTTCCGGCGGCCCGCAAGAAAAGACGCCGCCGCGGACATCCGGGGCGGCGTCGGTCCGGGCGTCGTCTTACTTCTTCAGCTGGACGACAGAGGCCTTCTTCTGGTCGTCCGGGTAGGCGTAGACGACCTTGCCGCCCTTGACCTCGCCGAACACCGGGATGTTGGCGGTGATCGCGTCGTGGTCGGTCTTGGTGAACGGCTTGTTGTAGGTCGTGACCACGCCTTCGACCGGCGTCTTCAGGTCTTCGAGCGCGGCCTTGACCTTCGGGCCGTCGGTGCTGCCGGCCTGCTTGATGGCCGCGGCCAGCAGGTAGATCGAGTCATAGCCCTGCGCAGCCGAGACCGGCGAATCCATGCGCGCGTTCTTCGGGTTGAAGGTCTTCAGGTAGCTGATGATGAAGGACTGGCGCTTCGGCGTGGTCGGCTCCTGGATGAAGGTCTGCGGCATGCGCGCGCCTTCGCCACCGGGGCCGGCGTTGTCGATGTAGTTGGCCATCGACAGTGTCCACGAACCGATGATGGGCACCTTCCAGCCCAGCTTGGTCATGCCGTTGGCGATCTGCGCCAGCTCGGGGCCGATGCCGTAGGTCAGCACCGTCTCGGCGCCGGCTTCCTTGGCCTTGAGCAACTGGGCCGTCATGTCGACGTCCTTGATGTTGAACTTCTCGACCGCGACCGGCGTGATGCCCTTGGCCTTCAGCGCCTTCTCCAGGTCCTCGCGGCCGAGCTGGCCGTAGTTGGTGGAGTCGGCCAGGATCGCGACCTTCTTGAAGCCGCGGCGGGTCACGGCTTCTTCGACGATCATCGGCGCCTGGATGGTGTCGTGCGCGGCATTGCGGAACACGTAGTTCTCGGGTTCCTTGTCGAACTGATGCGTGATGATCGAGCCGGTGGCCACGTTGTTCATCACCGGGATCTTGGCTTCCTGGAAGAAGCGCTGCGAGGCCAGCGCCACGCCGGTGTTGATGTAGCCGACCACGGCGGTGACCTTCTCCTTGTTCACCAGCTCCTGGGCGATCTGCACGCCGCGCTCGTTCTTGGCTTCGTCGTCGCGCTCGACCGCGACCAGCTGGCGGCCCATCACGCCGCCGGCCGCGTTGATTTCGGTGATCGCCAGGCGCACGCCATCGCGCATGCTGACGCCCATCGACGACGAGCCGCCGGTGAACGGGCCGTTCACGCCGATCTTGATCGGGTCGGCGGCCAGCGCCAGGGTGCCGGATGCGGCCAAGGCCGCTGCAATGGCCATCTTGCTGAGTTGCATCATCACTGAGTCTCCAGAACTGGTTGGTATGGGGAACGAACTCTGTAATTATCTGTATGCAGCCCGGTTTGCAAATGCGCATCACTGCTAGGTTCGGCTGCGTAGTTCTGCATAAGGGCAAACCCGGTCCTGGCGGGGCCGCACAATCGCGGCGATGAAACTCAAGGCCAAGATCCTGTTGCTCGCGGTGGCGCCGCTGCTGCTGGCCATCGCGCTGATCGGCGGCCTGCTGGTGGTGGTGACGCAGCGTCTGGAGCAGCAGCAGGCGCAGGTGCTCGAAGACGTGCTGCTGAGCGCCAAGCGCGACGAGCTGCGCAGCTACATCGCGCTCGCGCTCACCTCGATCGACCACCTCTACGGCGCCGGCCGCGACGACCAGGCCGCCAAGGAGCAGGCCAAGGCCATCCTGAGCAACATGACCTTCGGCGACGACGGCTATTTCTACGTCTACGCCTACGACGGGCTGAACCTCGTACACCCGCGCCAGCCGGAACTCGTCGGCACCAACCTGTGGAACATGCGCGACGCCGACGGCACCTGGGTGATCCGCGAACTCATCGCGCGCGCGAAAGAGGGCGGCGGCTTCCAGCGCTACCTGTGGCCCAAGCCGTCCACCAGCAAGATCGAGCGCAAGCTCGGCTATTCGGTCGCGCTGCCGCGCTGGGGCTGGATGCTGGGCACCGGTATCTACCTCGACGACGTGGACGCCGCCGCGGCGCGATTGCGCGGCAACCTGCTGGACAGCGTGCGGCAGACGCTGCTCGGCCTCGCGACCGTGGCCGTGATCGCCGCGCTCGCGGTGTTCGCCGGCGGCCTCGCGCTCAACATCAGCGAGCAGCGCCAGGCCGACCGCAAGCTGAAGGCGCTCGCGCATCGCGTGGTGAGTTCGCAGGAAGAGGAGAGGGCGCGCGTCTCGCGCGAACTGCACGACCACATCTGCCAGCTGCTGGTATCGATCAAGTACCAGTTCGAGCTCGTCGGCCACCGGCTCGCGCATCCGGGCGAACAGCCGGTGATGGCGATCGACAAGGAGATCGCCGCGCTGTCCAAGGCCATCGCCGAGGTGCGCCGCATCTCGCACGACTTGCGCCCCGCGCTGCTCGACGACCTCGGCCTGCCGGCCGCGCTCGAACACCTGGGCAACGAACTCGCCGCGCGCAGCGGCCTGCGCGTGCGCGTGTCGCCGCGCGTGCAGGAGGAGCGCCTGTCCGAGCTGCAGGCGGTGAGCCTGTTCCGGGTCGCGCAGGAGGCCCTGCGCAACATCGAGACGCACGCGCGCGCGCAGCACATCGACATCCGGCTGGACGACAACGACGACGAACTCGTGCTGCGGATCACCGACGACGGCGTCGGCTTCGATGTGAAGAACATCGAACTCAGCAAGGACCGCGGCATCGGCCTGTCCAACATGCGCGAGCGCGTCGAGCGCAACGGCGGCAGCTTCGCGCTGACGTCGCAGCCCGGGCACACCGCGCTGGTCGCGCGCTTCCCGGTCGGAGAGGCCGCGTGATGGCGACCGTCGATGCCAGCGCGCCGGTGATCCGCCTCGTCATCGTCGACGACCATTCGCTGGTGCGCGACGGGCTGCGCGCCCGGCTGTCGGTGGTGGCCGGCCTGCAGGTGATCGGCGAGGCCGCGAGCGGCGCAGAGGCCCTCGAACTCGCCGCCGCCGATGCGCCCGATCTGATGCTGGTCGACGTCGGCATGCGCGGCATGAACGGCATCGAACTCGCGACCACCTTGCGCCAGCGCCATCCCGGCATCCGCGTGCTGATGCTGAGCATGTACGACAACCGCGAATACGTGCTGAGCGCGATCCGCGCCGGTGCGCGCGGCTATGTGTTGAAAGAGTCGCCGACCGAGGAAATCCTTGCCGCGATCGGCGCGATCTGCGCTGGCGGCAACTACTTCAGCGCGCAGCTCTCCAACCTCGCGAGCCTGGTGGGCACGAGCGCGCCGCAGCTCACCGCGCGCGAGCACGAGGTGCTGCTGCTGCTCGCGCACGGCCGCAGCAACAAGCTGGTCGCGCGCGAACTCGACATCAGCGTGCGCACCGTCGAGACGCATCGGCTCAGCCTGCGCCGCAAGCTGGGTGTGGATTCGGCGGCGGAGCTGTTGAAGATCGCGGTGACGAATGGGTGGACGACGCTTTGAACTTCTGAATCTCCGTGTGAAAGGTCGAGCGCGCCCAGGCCATCGTGTGGC
>Ga0307510_10003403_pt1 | contig 18563 bp, 18 predicted proteins | sample 12_EM_MG_FD_207224 | JGI IMG/M metagenome (GOLD analysis project Ga0307510, IMG submission 207224) | Populus trichocarpa ectomycorrhiza microbial communities from riparian zone in the Pacific Northwest, United States - 12_EM | ecosystem: Host-associated > Plants > Roots > Unclassified | place...
GATTCCGGGTATGGAATGGTCATGTAGCACTGGTGGAGGCTGAGCTATGTTTCTTTCTTTGGTCTTGCAGGATTACAGGATTCCGGTATGTGCGCAGCTACTGGTAATGATCGTGATTGCAGGAAGCCTATCGCTCTTGGGTATTGTATTTAAACCAGTCTCCTGGGTAGGAGGAGACAGCAGACTTCCACAGACCTTCAGTCAAAGAATACACTTGGTTGAACGGCAATCCCTGAGTTCTATTTGTCCTTCAACTATTATCTCTTATCTCCGGTCCCTTGAAGCCTCCATTAGCACCAGCGCTAGCAGGTCTATCGCCGGTCCTATTGTATTTTCGTTAGACAGGAATAAACCTGTTACACTGGTGGATGAGGAGAATAGAGGTATTGTGGGTGAAACCAGCCCCACTTTTATGATATCTGGACACGTAGGTAGTCTAAAAATTCAACACGGAGATTGAGGAGGACTCAGGACTAACATATTAATTGGAGTCATGACCGATAGTTCTCTGCAAAGTAATCTACCACTATGGAAGCAAAGCCGGCAAGCCAGAAGCAAACTTTCATCTGGAGACCAGTTTGATCGATTCCAGAGTCTCGAAATAGACGATTGTGATATTCCAAATAGTTTTCACTATTGCACAGAGAAAGGCAAGAATGTCCGCTGGTCGGAGATTGAAGCAATGTCTTTTACAATTCACAGTATTCCAGCCATGTTGGCAGAGGTTGAGTAAGTTTTTAGCAGGTAGGATCAGTCTTCTCTCTATCTTCCCAGCACATTCCATTATAAGTTACAGACAGTAACATTTATAGTGCAAGTAGTTCACGGATTCTACTTTCAGAACGATGAAACTGTTAGGTGGTAGCTTCGGCGTGAGGTATTCTGACAGCTAGGACCTTGATCGTGATTATATCGGAGAACTCGTTAAGAAGACACGAGTAATGTAGGCTAGATATAATATTTACTCCAGTGTAGATCGTCGAAGTATTGGTAACGATATAAAAGTGTAGATAACTTATTATATTGATAAGATCTCTTCTCCGTGCTTGTTGTTTCTAATAGCAGCCAAGATGCTTCGATATTTATATTCTGCGTCTGACCAATCGCGGTATACATGCTAACTCTATACTAACTAAGTACCTTGCCCGCAACTCTGCGAACTTCACCTGAGTGCGAACACTCGTAGACCCTGAAAACTCTCTCGCACACCTTTTGCTCCCATGGTCAACTTATCGGTCTGCGCGTCTGTTATCCCTGATGGTATGGAGACCAGGTCAGGTGTCAGCTCATCCGTTTATCCGTTGACAACAATGGTTACGAATTATCTTGCCCCCGTGCTCACCAAGGGTAGTCTAATTCGCTGGACCGACGATGGCCATTCTTCGTTGGTTGGTTCCGTCGAGAATTCGACACGCGACTGCATGTCGTATTCTGGTCTTCCGGCATTACACGACTTGTCCTCGGGATCGTACCTATGGCCTTCTTCCCTCGGACTCCATCTTTTATCAACTTGTCCTTTGTGGATGCACCCGATCCACTTACTGGGCATAGTTACCTCCTTCATACTCTACACGACTTAGTAGGTACGAGGGGACTAACTTTCGTGCGAAACGTCCCGTTACCTTCGACCCACTCGTCCGACTGTCTGTCTTCAAGCATTTGTAACCTTATGCGCCGTCGTCCGATTCACCTGCTTCTACTTGCATAAGGTGCCCGGAGGTCTCCCCTTATATATCCTGCGAATAGGATCCGGTCGGACGGACAGCCGCGACGTATACGGGGTTATAAGATGTGTTCCGTTGATAGTGGTCTTTGGTGTTGGGACGCAACTACCCAGGCAGCCAGTGATGACGCGCCGTCCCAACGCCAGGGCTGGAGCGGGGTGTTATCTTTTTCCTTCGAAGTTGATGTGCGTCAAGGTAGGGTAACTTTGCTCTGTAAATCCATACGGGGAGTCCGTGCGCCTAACAGGAGCTCCCCTCTTCGAAGTGTTCGTCCCGAATACTCTATGTCTATTATACAATCTATCTTCCATCTCGAGCTCCACATAGTCGGGGTAAAAACCACCAGCGTTTACTTGTCCACTGATGGAAAACCTTTCTTATGTTACTCGACCTCTCTTGGGCCCGGCATCTCCGGGATCTCTCTATGAAACCTTTCCACCTCTTCCTGCGCATTCTTCATACCTTCGCGTGGTTCCCATCTATTTTCGTCATCCGCGCAGCCTTTCCATTTTACAAAATACTGAAGCTCTTTCATCGGTTTATTTCTCCCTCCAACCTTCCGCGTATAGGAAATGATCTCACTCCTGACGATCCTTTCTACCTCCCCCTCTAAATCTCCCTCGATGTCTTCGGGATCTTGTGGGGGTTGCTCACGATTTGGTCGATTCGAGACTCGGTAGTGTTCCAACAGCGAAACGTGAAACACGGGATGAATTTTCCACCGCGGCGATATTTCAAACTTGTATGCCCTGCTTCCCATCCTTCCTAACACTTTGAATGGGCCATACAGTTTTGGACTCAGCTTCTTCGAAGGTCGTTTGGTACGTATGTTCTTCGCATTCAACATTACCAAGTCGCTGACTTCGATGCTGGGTTGTTCCGTCGCTTTGCGGTAGTAATATTTCTTCATTGATTCCCCTGTATTTTCTAGAGTTTGTTTCGCCTGTCGCTGTATGTCCTGCATCCAGTGAGCATACATGGTGGCCCCGGGGTTGTGAGCTTCTCTTTCTTTCATCAATTCTGTCTGTGGGTGAAAACTGTAGTTGGCGAAGAAGGGGGTCATTTTGTGTGCGTTGGTTGCCGAGTTGTTGTAGGCGTGTTCTGCTAACAGCAACAGTTGGTACCAGTAGTCCTGATCGTAGTTGACAAATGTCCGTAAGTAACCTTCCAGCACTTGGTTGGTCCTTTCCATTTGTCCATCAGTCTGAGGGTGGTAGGCCGTTGACATGCGCCTTTTAACTCCTGGCATTTTGCACACTGATTCCCAGAATTCGCCGGAAAACTTCGCGTCCATGTCCGATATGATTTCGGTCGGTAATCCGTGAAGTTTCCAAACTTCCCGAAGGAAGGTATCCGCAACATCCTTTGCGGTCGCATTCTCATGGAGGCCGATAAAATGAGCCATCTTGGTGAACCGGTCTACTACTACCATGACCTGGGTCTTACCCTTCAATTCCGGTAGTTGGGTGATAAAGTCCGTCGATATGGATGACCAGGCGGCATAAGGTACTTCTAAGGGTTGAAGTAGTCCGTACTTAGCATGCCGTGGTGATTTACTGTGTTGACATTCGTCGCAGGATCGTACATAATCTCTGATCCAATCTGCGAGTCCTTTCCAGTAAAAGTTCCTCGTTACTATCTCAATCGTTTTTTCCTGTCCGAAGTGCCCCGCCACTAATGAGTCGTGACAGCCGTGGGCTATCTCGGTTTGAAGGCCTTCGTCTTTGGGGATGTACAAATGATTTTTGTAATATAGTAACCCGTGTTTTTCTATCCATTCGTCCGGCATGTCTTTTCCGCCTTCTCTTAACATAACCAGTTCACGGCCTCGGTTCTGCCACTTCTCGTCCTCCTTTCCAGCCACTCTAATCTTGTCTAGAAATGAGTCGTTCATCGTCCGTGTCAGGGCTGCATTGACGTGGGCGCTTGACAACATTTCTCTTTCCTTCATCAACCGAGTGTGATGGCCGATATCAGCTGCGCTAAAGAATTCGTTCTCGGTTGCGTCTGCGTGCACGAAACATATTTTGACTTCTTCTTCTTTAGCCGTAATAGATTGTTTAGGGTTCATATTACTTGATCCGAAACCCCTTTTTCCGCGCTCAGTTATTCCCATATCGTCTACTTCCATGGCATCGACGTGGGCAACTTTCTCTACTATGAGTTGCGCTATCCGATCTCCCACCTTAAATACGCAGTCCGCTTCGCCATGGTTTCGAAGTATGACCTTGACTTCTCCGGTGTAATCTGCATCTATTACACCACCGCCCACTGCTATTCCCATCTTGCTAGCCATACCACTTCTCACGGCTAGCCTTCCATACGTTCCTTCCGGTAATCCTATCGCAATACCCGTCTCCACCATTGTCTGTCCTTTTGCTGGTACCAGGCCGTCTGTCAGGGCGTAGATGTCATGACCGGCCGCAAACCGTGATCCTTTTGACGGGATTATAGTCCTATCCGACAGTTTCATTATCCTAAGGCTTGTAGGTTCGCGTTTTTCTGGGATGAGGGCCGTCTCTGCGTTTCGTTTTTGATGAATCACGGAAATTGGAAAATGTTCCGATTTCAAAATCGACTGTTCACTGTGACGAGCTCCCTCTTCAGGACTGTACTCCGGCCGTCTACTTAACGCGTCGGGTTTCCCACCTCTACTTCCCGGCCGATAGACTATTTTGAAGTTGTAGTTTGTCAACTCCTGCGCCCATCAAATCTGTTGTTGGTTCCAGACTTTCTTGGTCAAAAAGGACTGCAGGTTTTGGTGGTCCGTGTATACGGTCACGGGTTCTTCTTCCCCCCAGAGGTATCTCTTCCACTTTTTAAACGCTTCCATTATTGCGAGTAACTGCTTATCTTGTATCTTGTAATTTCTTTCAGCGCTGTTTAGCTTTCGAGAATGAAACGCCACCGGGTGAAGCCTTCTTCCCTGATATTGAGACAGTACGCATCCGAGCGCGAAGTCGCTTGCGTCTGTCTCGACCAGAGTCTTTCTTCCTGGGTAAAAATGCGATAAAATTGGTGCCGTTGTAAACCTCTTTTTCAACTCCTCAAATGCCTCCTCCTGCTCTCTTCCCCAGTGAAAATCCTTTGGGTTTCCCTTCAACGTCTCGGTTATTGGCTTGCAAACCTTTGAGAAGTCTTTAATGAATCGTCAGTAAAAGTTTGCGAATCCAATGAAGATCTGAACTTCTTTGACCGACCTCGGGTGTGCCCAATTTTGAACGCTTTTCACTTTCCTATCACTCATGGTGACTCCGCTTGTCTTGACAATGTATTCTAGGAATTCGACTTCCTCTTGATGGAACACCGACTTCTTCAACGAGACTGCCAAGTCATGTTGTTCGAGCCGGTCAAGGACTTTTTTGACTAGTTTGATATGGTCGTCCATATTTTCGGAGTATATTAGTATATCGTCTAGGTAGACGACTACTCCGTGATCCAAGAATTCCCTTAGGATTTTGTTCATCATTGTCTGAAACGTCGCGGGAGCGTTAACGAGTCCGAAAGGCATGACTTTGTATTCGTACTGTCCGTATCGTGTACGAAAAGCCGTCTTGTGTTCATCGCCTTTTCTCATTCGAATAAGATGATATCCATCTTTTAGGTTGAGTTTCGTAAACACCTTGGCTCCAGCAACGCGGTCTCGGAGCTCATCCATGAGCGGTAGGGGGTATTTATTTAGGATCGTCAGTTTATTGAGGTTCCTATAATCTACACATAGCGGTAGACTTCCATCTGGTTTCGGAACGAAAAGGATTGGAGCGCCGTAAGGGGATTCGCTGTCAGCTATTTTTCCCTCAGCCATCATTTTCTTGAGGTACTTATCCAGCTCATTCAACTGGTGTGCCGACATTGGATAAATTGGACCCGATGGGGGCTCAGCCCCTTCTTTAAGGTTGATGGCGTGATCGAAAGTTCTTCGAGGTGCCAACATTTTGGCTTTTTTCTCTTCAAAAAGCTCCTTATACTGCCAATATGGTTTTGGCAGCGTCTCCAACTGTACTCCCCCTTCTTCCTCTCGTTCTATCGGTCCCACATACTGTGCTTCCTCATCGAAAGCTACAGTTTCATCCCATTCAAACATATCCGCCACCGCCTCATCTTCTCTATGAGGGTGACACTTTGCTTTTTTAAAGGCCCATTTACGTGGGGTCGCGATATTTTTAAGGGGGTGCTCATCATGCCACCATCCAAAGGGTATGATTAAGTCATACCTGCCTGCATTTGCAATTTCGCAGGATATCATACTTCTGTGGCCGTTGGCACCGATTTCTAGGAGAATTGGATGGGTATAGAATATTCCTCCGGTAGGCGCGGTTTCGCCATCGAAGGTTGTGATTTTTAACGGTGAATCCCTAGCTTCGGTCGGGATTTCAAGCCGTCGTGCGGTATTTTGGTTCATGAGAAAGATATTTGAACCAGAATCTAAGAGTACGCTTATCGAGTGTTTTCGTCCTTGGATTTCAATAAATGCCTTCCCCTCAGGGCAGGCGTAATGCTAAGGTTTTTTAATGGGTCTGGAGCTTTCGCTCGGCTCCTGATGAAATCTTTTCATCGTCGCGGTTACAAGTAGTGTGGGGGTTTGTTACCGCGCCTGCGCAGTTTCAGCTCTTAAAGCCTCCTCAGACAAACTTTTACAATAAGCGTCTAATATTTTGATATCGGGCAGCCAACTACTAGCGGTCTTTACCTCCTACCGAGGAGTTCCCATATCACAGGAGTGGTGGTTCACTAGAGTACCTCTCGAGTTCGCGACTAGGATGCGCGGTCCTTTACTGTCGACTTAGCCCTCATCTGAGACTGTCCCCTGCGACAAGTCCACTGTACCTCCGCCTTCGAGTTTGGTTTCACTCCCGAGACCCCCTCGGACACAATTCGTCGGGCATGAACCTTGTGCCCAATAGAGGCGCCCCCAGCTTCTATTTGCCCAGCTTTTTTGCTCGGAGAGAAAGTCAGGTTGCCCTGGATTTCAACCCTCCTCACGCGTGTCGTGCAACTCAAGTTCCGTTCCGACGAATGGTAATCTTCTTTTTCCCTTTTAGTCTCGTCGACCGCTTTCTTCACTTGTAGTTTGTTATGGCTCCCGTGGTGAGCACGGACTACCCAATTTTGGACGTAAATTGGCAACCGCTATCCTTTGGTCTTTTGCCTTCCGGTGGGATATCGTCACCGACTACGCCTCAGGTCTTTCGATTCGAGGCGGCAACCTCACTACCCGATCTCCGTGGTTGTCGGTACCTGGATGACTTTTTATAAAATGTCGTCATCTTCAAAAAACCAGGCTGAGGGCCTTTGAACAGCTCGTCTTGAGCTTTCTCCCTGGCCATCAACGGCCACAGTGGGTACCTGGGGACGTCGTTTTGGCGCGAATGCGGACTGTCGTTTGGGCTTCGATTGCCCTCGATGTATGGCCGACACTTGTATCCGCTTTCGACACTATTTCCAAGTGTGGTTTTTCATTCCGTATCGCGTGCATTCGTTGTCAGATGTCCGTTTATCGACAACCTTTTGGTCAACGCCCTGGTGGGCTTCTGCCCTCACCTTGTGTTTAACCTCCCCTGTCGGTGCCACCGACCCTTCCTTTTTCACCTTTCTCACGTTAGCCTTTTTCTTTTGGTAGTCCGCTTTTTCCTTAGCCGTGTATTCCTTCTTTACACGCTTTGCGGCGACCGTGGGCCTAGAATCCTCGATCTTTCTTTTCTCGCCTCGTGTCGTGCCAGAGGGACCGCCCCCTCAAAGATCTTTTCTTTTCTTGAAATCTTCTTCCGCTCGGGTTACGGTCCTGACTGCTTCCAAACATTCCCCATCGTCGACATATTCTCGATGTGAGTGCCGTCGCAATACTTCTACGGGAAGTTCGTCTTCAATCATTTTTCTCCAGGCTATCCCGGTGACTCTTGCATGGATGTTGAGATTTTCCATCTCCATCAAGAATTTGGCGACATCACCGCGATATTTGACCGATCCCATTTCTCGTAGGGATTTTTCCACTTCATGGGTGGGTCCGAAGCGTCGCAAGGCTTGTTCTGCAAAGACATGCCAGAACTCGTATCCTTCTTGTCTCGTATAACCTATTTCTCCGGTCATTCGTCGTCGGTAGGTTAACGCAAACGGTGCGACTTATTTTCCATCCATTCGGCCTATGGCGTATCGGATTCATTGTGCCTCATTGTCCCACTGCCAGCTGTTTCGGCCAAAATAATCCGTACATGTCAATAGCCACATACGTATATCCTGGTGTTTCTCGTTTCGAAACATGGCAGGGGGTTCCGCGGGGACTAGTATTCGTTGTCCCAAGGCAGTGGCAATAGCCCGTGAGAACTGGTTAAACTGTTCGTCATTTTCCGGGTCATATTCGTCTTCTTCTGGCTGGGGTGCGGGTCTCTCATCCCGTCTTCCTTTCCTTCGCTCATCTGGCTTCCTTCCAGATCCTTCCCCTTCATCATCGGGGTCTCCTCCTCCTCCGCCGCCTGCAGCTCCTGCCGCTCCGTGTCGTAGTGGTGGTGGTGGTCTTCCTCCACCCGCCCCGGAAGCCTCTGGTGTCGGATCTGACACCTTGCCTTTCCCTTTCACCTGACCCAACAACTGTTCCACCAGAGCCTTAAGCACCGCGATCTCACCATCTTGGGCTTCTCTAGACTCCTGTTGTCGTTGCAGCTCATCCCTTACGAGATTGATGCTCATCTCGTGATTTTCCAGCTCCCGTTTATGTTGTTCGTTTATTCGAACAATCTCTTGGTCGAGGAGTATGTCCCGATGCATGGACTGTTCGCCAGTTCCTTGCACTGCTTCGTGAAGGTGAGAGGTGACAGCCTCGTGTCTGGTCTGTCGCTCATCTGTTTCACCAAGTCGTTACGCGACTTGCCTGGCGAATCTTTCTTGGACCTTCTGAGATTCCAAGTCTAAAAGCTGAACTTGCTCGGCTATTCGGGTGAGTTCTCGACTGACCATCTGGACCCCAGATTTCAACCGATTTTGACTATTACCAGTTCTTGGGCCATTAATAAGATATTGGTCGGGAGGGAACTGAATGCAACATGTTGCCTATCTTGACTGACGGTGAGCTTTGGGTCAAATCGGCCGAGGATCTGTTCTAATCTTTGGATCCGAACGGCCATGAGGGATTCGCCTGTGGGTTCCGGCGTTCGGCGACCTCCTGGCCATCGTCCCTTTCCGTATTTTTCTAGGAAGCCTAGGCCGACTGGGGATCAAGGCGTCCGGTCCGCTGAATGCGATTGAGCGAGGTGGGTGACGGTGGTTTCCACGCTTGGAGCATGGACGGAGGAGAGTTCATCTCCTGCGTCTGCTGCTTCTCCCACTTGCCATTCCATGGCCTCAGGCGCTTTGGGGTCAGAAGCCATTTCTGTAGTTTCTATAAGGAAACTTATCTTTTGTTTCCTCCCCAGACTTCGGGTATCTCAAACTCCGGGCTTGAGCGTCTTCCGTCGCTATAGTACCCGACGTACCAGACCTGACCAATTTCCTCCTCTGGTTCGTAGTAACGGAAACCTTCGCCTTCCCAATGTTGGTACAAGGCTTCTAGGTCTCGGGTAGTGATTATATTTTCTGCGTTTGTCCAGAACGCGTAGGTTTCGTGATAGGGTTTTCCGGTTCCTAGTTCCCTTATGAATTCTGGGAAGTAGATTTGTGCTATTGAGGTCGTCTTCAAGGGTCTTGATTCGAAACGGGTTTCTTGTTTGGGAGTAGGAGTGTTTTTGCCCAATGTTCGTCTCGGTAACGATGAGAAGTATCAATATACTGTTAGGTGGTAGCTTTGGCGTGAGGTATTCCGACAGCTAGGACCTTGATCGTGATTATATCGGAGAACTCGTTAAGAAGACACGAGTAATGTAGGCTAGATATAATATTGACTCCAGTGTAGATCGTCGAAGTATTGGTAACGATATAAAAGTGTAGATAACTTATTATATTGATAAGATCTCTTCTCCGTGCTTGTTGTTTCTAATAGCAGCCAAGATGCTTCGATATTTATATTCCGCGTCTGACCAATCGCGGTATACATGCTAACTCTATACTAACTAAGTACCTTGCCCGCAACTCTGCAAACTTCACCTGAGTGCGAACACTCGTAGACCCTGAAAACTCTCTCGCACAAGTTTTGCTCCCATGGTCAACTTATCGGTCTGCGCGTCTGTTATTCCTGATGGTATGGACACCAGATCAGGTGTCAGCTCATCCGTTTATCCGGTGACAACAATGGTTACGAATTATCTTGCCCCCGTGCTCACCGAGGGTAGTCTAATTCGCTGGACCGAAGATGGCCATTCTTCGTTGGTTGGTTCCGTCGAGAATTCGACACGCGACTGCATGTCGTATTCTGGTCTTCCGGTATTACACGACTTGTCCTCGGGATCGTACCTATGGCCTTCTTCCCTCGGACTCCATCTTTTACCAACTTGTCCTTTGTGGATGCACCCGATCCACTTACTGGGCATAGTTACCTTCTTCATACTCTACACGACTTAGTAGGTACGAGGGGACTAACTTTCGTGCGAAACGTCCCGTCACCTTCGACCTACTCTTCCGACTGTCTGTCTTCAAGCGTTTGTAACCTTATGCGCCGTCGTCCGATTCACCTGCCTCCACTTGCATAAGGTGCCCGGAGGTCTCCCCTTATATATCCTGCGAACAGGATCCGGTCGGCCAGACAGCCGCGACGTATATGGTGTTATAAGATGTGTTCCGTTGATAGTGGTCTTTGGTGTTGGGACGCAACTACCCAGGCGGCCAGTGATGACACGCCGTCCCAACGCCGGGGCTGGAGGGGCGTGTTATCTTTTTCCTTCGAAGTTGATGTGCGTCAAGGTAGGGTAACTTTGCCCTGTAAATCCTTACGGGGAGTCCGTGCGCCTAACAGAAACCGGCTCAGTGATGAGGCTATTGAGGTTGTAGAATGTTTGATGTCATGGGGGAAAGCATTGTTGCTTGATACAGGGGAATTAGATTGTGTAGGGGCGATGCTTGAGGGCTTGCAGAAATAGTATTATGAACAATTAGTACAATGAAATAACAAGCTTGTTTAAGACCGAGAGAGAATAAAAGATTTATCGTGCCCGGATGAAAGCCTTCAGGCCACCCAGGCTTTACCCCTAAAATTCCGCTTTCCTGTAGTCCAGCTCGGCCATCCCTGAAAAGGCCTGGGTCAGTCCGGCCATAGCCAAAGTGAGACGGACTGACCACTGGGGATCACTGGTCGTGGATGATATCGCACCTATACCGGTTAAAATTGCCTCCAGGGCTGGCTGGCCGACTGCGGGAACCCGGATATATATGAGATATAGGACAGGTAGTTAACGTTGGGAAAGATAGGAGCCAATATGACAATCGGATGTGTGTCGAGTCTGGTAGAAGCAAGGAGTGAGTAGTATACCTATATACTAGGATTCAAGGGTGTGGTAGGCTCGCTTACTACCACTCAATATGCAAGGGAGGGATGTCCGTGTACAAGGCGGTTTAAACTATCAATACCATATCCGTGGTTCTGGCATTAGGACTAATGGGACTAACATGAGAAATAATAGATGAAAAGTGAATGCTATTGCTAACCTCACTGGACACCCAAAGTCTGATTGCAAGCAGTATTAGTTAGTGACATGGGCTGTTCATGACACACTCACTATGCCAAAAAAGGATTAGCAGTATCTACTCTCATCTCCCAGTGTGCAATCATCACCACCAACTGAAACTTTATTCAAGGAATAATACCTTGTGTAAAATCTAACGCAGGCAGTTCACACTAGACTATATCTAACTATGCATAGACTATTACTCAGTATGAGAGTCAAAGAATTGCGCACTATGGGTATTGTAATTATCGTCATAGTGGCAGTGGCCAAGACGCAGACAATAACAACAATGGTAGGGCACATCATACGGGAGTCAGGGGAGGTAGAACGGCCATGCATTAGCAAAAGCTGATCCTGCCTCTGATCCGCAGGTGTTGCGTCCTGACGCAAGCGACGTATTTTCTGTGTCCCATGCGTCCTGTGCGTCCTGACTTGGGTTGAAATGCCCCGTCACATTCCACGCCTCCTGAATTGCCCTGCAACGTTCCATCCGTCCTGACGCAACGTCGTCTCCTCCCGGCGTCTAGACCTTCCTAGACTCTTGTTCTCGTCACTTCTTTCTCCTCTCTACGTCGTGACACATCCCTCATCCCCGGAATCAAAATTAATGGGCTGCTTCCTCAAAGGTCGACTCGCGTCTGGGGCAGCAGCTCTTGTTTTTGGTCACATTCGAGTCTCACGTCTCATGTCTCAGGCCTTCGGTCTCACCGGTCTGGCCATCTAATGATCTGGGTTTCAAGAAACTCGTTCCAATATCTTCTATATACAGTATCAAGGTGTAGGATTGTGATATATAGCCGAGGCCGGATTGACTTATCCGGATTCCATAATAAACCTGGTTAAATGTTCTCAAATCAATCCGGCTATTCACAAGCCACCGCCGGTCCTCCTCCGGGATCAGATGGGCCAGACTGAGGATTGTCCCTATATCTACTATTGTAAACCCTCATGCGTTCTCCCTCATCTGCACTGTAACAAGGCCATGTTGATCTGATAGATGCCTGGAGTTGACTATGGTCAGCATCTGACCACAGGTGACCCAACGCACAGTATCCGTATTCTCGCATGTGTAGTCCCTGATTTTCAAGAGGGCAACTAGCTTTGCCGGTTGCTGACCCCTCAGCGCATTAAACATTTCTTCCATACGCGCTTGTACGCAAATCCAATCATTGCGACTGCCCTGGTTGCTAAAGTGTAGGGCCCCAGTGGATCGTGCACGGTGGATCTCGTAAACATGGGCTTCTTGAAACGCCAGAACTGGGATTTCAGGTTGCGTCGGTAGCTCAACAGACAGTGATTGAAGTATCGCATGGTCTTCCAAAAGACGGTTGTCTATCGGTAGGTTATGCCTGCTATATCATATCAATTCACGATATATAATATTGAGTGAGACTCCAGAGATCCTGCTACAATCATCGACATTGGACACGTCGTCCCGACATCTCTGCAGGATCCTTTGACGGATGACCGGCTGCGATACCCTGCTTGTCGTCTGATCTAAATGCTTCAAGACGTGGGTGGAGAGACCCTCGCGGGGATCTTGCAGAGATTCCAAGTTCAATAGTCTGATCCGGATGGCATGTTGACCACTGTAGCTGTGCATGATCTGGCCCGTGGCATCACCTTTATTCGATTGTCGCCATCCTTCCTTAATTTGCATCTTGTGGGCGAGCTCTCCAATCTCCATGGAATACATTCAAATATTGCCAAACTGGCGTATATGGTTACCAAAGTGGCTTAGTAGATGCATCTTGATGAAGTTGAAATGTGATTCGGCATTAATCATGTCCATACGCAGTTCGTTTTCTTCATTGCGATCATTATCACAGATCTGGCGCCACTGGGATGGGGCTGCTCCCTCCCTCATCAGGCTTCTCTGCCGTCGGAACTCCTTTCGTTGCTTGTCAACCTTGGCCTGTGTGCGTTTAGTCACTCGAAACTCCAAGAAGATATTCTTCATCCTATGAAACTGGTCCAAATAATTTTCCATGTATGCTATGGTGTCAGGCGTGTGGCTTCGGTATTGTCCGTTAACACAATTAACGGCGCACATCAACGGCCGGAAAATCTTCAGCGATGACAACCACCCTTCCCCACCAATCAACCCTCATGAAAACCAAAAGACAAATTGAAAAATATAAACACATAGTATAAATTAATATTTAGTATACCATCCATCAGCCTTAATAATTGCTTCTATTCTATCCACCATTGACCCTGCCAAAGTATCAAAACCCTTTAGATTCAGAAGTTTCCAACAATAAGTAATGGCCTCCTCAATTGCTTTTTTAACCTCATTGACAGAACCCTTCATAAGATAGAGCTCAGGATAGTTCTTGTGAAGCTTATCTTTCACCAGAGACCAAACATTTTCAATAGGATTGAGATCTGGTGAATAGGCAGGAATTTCCAAGAGTGAAATTCCCTGCCTTCTGAGCCATCTTCTAAAGTGTAAGTAAGTCTTAGCATTGTCAATGATAAAAAATACCTCATCCTCTCCAACCTTTTCCCTGATGTTCTCGCATATCCCTAGAAAGTCATAATTATCATAGACATCAATGATTAACTTTCCAGTAACTCTACCCCTAGCAGAAGAGGGATCAGGAAAAACAGGAAAAAATAGACCATGAGTTGGACCATAAAAACAACCAGTCATCATCTTGCTAATCCCCCTCTCACCACTCCTAGCAGCAGGTTCAACACAATCCATATTCCACTTCTCATTTGGATATCTAAATACCCATTTTTTCTTTTCCCTCCTCCTCTCTTAACTCCTACCTCATCTCCCCACATTGCCTCCCTTCTCCAGATCTCTCTTGTCCAGTGCCTATGAGCTAGTGCCCATTCCAGTCTCTCCTGAGCTAGATCCTCATCTAAATCAACCCTCTCTTGTGCTATCCACTTTTTAAGATGCTTGTGTGCAAGTCTTCTCCTCACTGTCATTGATGAAACATTGGGAGCAACTTTTTAGCAATCTTAATATAGGTAGTATTGCGATCATTCAGAGCTTGCTGTATCATGGCTTCATCCTGCAACTTGGTAGTTCTACGATGTCTTTCTCTGACCTTTCTCTCCTTTCCCTCCTGACCTGCTCTGGCAATTGTACTCCTTACAGTGGTAAGAGGGATGTCAAGGTAGTGGGAAATTTGGTAATATCCTCATTGAGGCTTGTGTAACATGAGAAATCACCCCCTGGTGAACTCTGACAGATGATGGGTTGGGATAGGATTTTTGGCATGACTGCAAAGACTAGGAGGCATATTTTATGTAAACAAAGAATTAGGAAAAATCGATTTGTTTTGGTTGATTTAGAGGATTTTCTTTTAAATGGTGTTGAAAGTGCGGGGTGATGAGGAGGGTTGTGTTGTGATCGGTTGAGTGCGCTGTTAATTTTGTTAACGGACAATATTGTGCCAGCATATTGAAGTCGACAAGTGCCCTGACACATTCGTGAGCACGTTTGAAAGGAATTGCTTGCGCACCTCCTGGCTGGCCAAGAGCCACGGTGAGAACACCGAGAATACAGCGCCCCAGATTCCTCATCTCTTTCCCTTGCCACTGCGTAAACTCACGGTAGGCTTTTTTGAGAATCAACAATCCCGGGTATGGTGGTAATGTCTTCCAAACGTCGTCGAAAGCCTGCAGTCGCCGGTGTTTCTTCAGAACCCCTTCAATCCGGTCCATCATGTTCTTAAATAGCCCAAGATAAATCGGATTGAGCATGTCTGGTTTGTATAGATCAGATGCTGAAACCCAGTTCAGTCTGTGAAAAATATTTTGGCCGATACCAAGATTGTCACTCGTGACATGGTCGTTAGCGGACTCCGAGCCTGAGTTTGTATTTTCGGGTTTGTAGCATTGGTATCTTGCGTAATCTCTGGATCGATAGTTTTTGGCATTGGTTCCTAATTCGTGGGTAGGAACCTCGCATTCAGGACAGGCGTTTGTCTTTAACCCGTGTAGTGCTACGTTTTCCATAATGGTCCGCGATCCAGGTGGGGAGAATTGGAAAGCACTGTCGAACCTGGCCGTTAGCGCAGTCAATGGGGATGCCAGCATGCTCCACGTCCTGTAGGTGCGCAAAGATGAGTTCGAATACATCTTGTAGGACGTCAGCGTTGATTTTCCTCTGACGTTGGTCGGCGTTGGAGGAGTTTGGGAATTTGGAAGGAATAGGCAATAAGGCGAGAAGCAGAACAGCCATTGATCCTGGGCTGTTGCACCCGGCCGATGGAAGATTTCCGATGGTAATATAGACAGGGCACGCTTTCTTATCACGCAAGAAGTTCATGAGGTTAGTCTGATCTGACATCCCAATTATTGGAACAATAGTAGTACCCGGCAGAAGTGTCTTCTATCATCCATCAGCTAAGATCTTCCAAAAGAGTCTGGGACTCTGATGCTCTACTTGCACGTGCCACCACCAATCAGCCGAATGCATTTCTGCATATATTCTCTGCCGAGTGGAGTCATATTCATGCCGTGGCGCATAGACCAAGTCGTCTCGGTATGCGATTTGGTGAATGAGATATCTAGTACAGCCAAGCACGTTGCGGTAGAAAAATGGCAAAGTTCTCTGGCCATCCTCGACCTGTCCTTCGAACCATTGCAGATATTGACTGTACGGGTCCTGTAACTGGAGGTGGTTCTCCAGCATGTGCCTAGAGCTATACCTGACTGATTCTGCATCTCCTAGGCCACTCGAAAAGTACTGATTTATTCGTGATTTGAATACTTTTCCCTCAATGAACCAGGATGCTAGTTTGAAACCTTACGCGCTATTGAATACTGCCCAGGGGTCCTCGCACAGGTTGCTGTATTCGTGCTCAAACCCGTGGACCTCTCTGGTGGCTTCTCCGGCACCTTTATAAGGAATCTGTTTGCCAGCAGAGGGAGATGTAGTGTCATCGAGTACTTCAGTATCAGACTCGTGTGCAATATCTCAATAAAATGCATGAGGATCCTATCCAGGAGGGCCTGGATCGGATTCACAGTGGGAATCCTAGGGCTTGCTCCCGTCAGGGTTGTGCGATACGCTTGATTCCATATTGATTTATTGTACGGTGGATGCGAGGACAATATCGAGAGCCCCATTCGGAGTTCGCAGGTGTGTCTCATATGCCCTAGACCAGGTGTATTTTCGGCGGCAGAATGGACATTTGTTAGGCATGGTTGGCCTTTGCTCAGTTCATCGCGTGGGCTCTGTGTAGATTCGAGTGTATGGCTATGTTGAGTGTTGACCCCTTGAATGCGTATGGATCGCTTGTAGGGCCAAGGGACCTGCATGCGATAATCATGATCTAGTTGTTGATAGAGTTTCGCATAGGCGTCACGTAGTATCGGCTATGGTTTCCTTCAAAATCTGAGGCGGCAAATATTATGTTCCTGCCCGAATGTGTTTCATGTTTCATTTATTCAAGCTGAATCAGAAAATGGTAGTCCTGCCATAGAGCGTCAGATTTGAGTTTCTTTACATCATGAAAATAATTCATGATTTTTTCAAAGAACCTAGTGAAACAATCCTATGGTTGAGTGTGTATGCAACAGGCAACGACAATTGTCTCCTGCGTATGCGAGTCTCGTTTTCTTGCACCAACAGGTAGGGAAGGACTATCTCTTCAGATAGTACGGAACTGGCTTGCTTGCCTTGTGTGATTCAGGAGAGGTACTATCTCTTCAGATAGTAAGATGGGTAGATTGGCGTGCTTGACAGAACTATCACAATAGTTCTATGTTCGGGCGGCCCGTCGAGACTATCACAATAGTTTCCGGGTTCTTAGAGCGTAGGCTCTCGTAGAGGAGGAGTGTATGTAAAGAGAGTCAAGAGTAATCGTATTGCAATATCTTAAGTATAGAAAAGTACTTAGATCTTTGCCTGAAGATCCTATCTCTTGTTCTGAACCAAGCTCCTTTTTTAGGCATCTTCCCACAACCCTAATCCTAGTGACTCGTCACCATTCGTAACTTACCCCCCATGACTCATAATCAGTCATGGTGCGAAATCCATTTGCTGATTCTTACCAATCAACTAAGCACATTCTCTTTACTCGATCCCAACCGATAAACCCGATCATGCACTCGAATGAGTCCCATGCGTGAAACCCAGGACTCGTAATCTGAGTCATGTGCCAAATCATTACATCATATGACGTCACGATCGTGACGTCATGAACTCATTAACCAATCATAATCAAGCAATGACTCGCAAGTGGGCAGTCATGTGAGACCTATGAGTCAACTGACGTCATAGTGTGAAAACCAATATACCTTATGACTAATAGGTATTAGTCATGTGAAATCTGCCTTGCTTAGTCACGATTTGTGACATTAGCTCCCGTCTCCCCTTAGTGTCCGTCCCTCGATGGTAATTGCCCAAGTCGAGCAATTTCCGCCCAGCTCTTCTCAACTCCTTTCGGAACTCTTGGTTCCTGTCCTTGAGCTCCCGGTTCCCTTTCCTTCCTTCGTCCACCTCCCTCTGCAACCTTGCTAGGCTGAATCCCGATCCTGCCACTGTCCTGCGAAGTCCTTCGACGTCCTCCTGGAGTCCCTCTATCCTGACTTGTTGTTCTGCGATCTTCCTGCGGTAGTCGTCCACGTTTTTTAGGGATTGCTCCCTCTTGTCCAATAGTTCCCGGATCTGCCTGTGTAAGGCCTCGTAGTCGGGTTGTGTTTTTTCGCTCCCCTCGGTCTCCTGTCGTGTCCCCAGGACGTCTGTCCTTCTGATGCGGAACTTTGGTTCTCGGTGGTACCGGTGCCAGTGCGAGAGGTTCTTCATTCCGTCCTTTTGCGCGTAATACCCTGTGTCCACTTTGTATTAGACGTGTGCTGGGCACTTGTCATTGTAGCATTCCTTCCAGTTCCTGGTGGCATACTTCGTCTTTCGTTGCTGGTTTTTGGATGGTTGGACCTCTTGGTCCCCTTCCGCTGCTGATGCCTTCGTTTCGTATGGCTGGTTCCAGCCGGATTGCGTAGCATCAGACTTCTTGGGGTACCATCCCCGGGCCACTTTCTCGCTGTCGTGTACCCAGCAGGTGTCGTTGTAGCACCCGGTCCAGTGGAGTGCATCGTGTTTATTCTGTTTTTGTGCTGCTCTTTTCCAGGCCGAAGGTGATCCGTATGGCGGGCTTGTTGGCGTCATCTCCGGCAAGCCTATCGTTGTTCCCCAATTCTCCTGAGGGGTGGGTGTCTTCGGTGGTCGAGGGGGTGCCTCCGCCTGGTTCGGTGCTTGCGACACGGAGACGAGTATGTCTCC
>Ga0307510_10003404_pt1 | contig 18562 bp, 17 predicted proteins | sample 12_EM_MG_FD_207224 | JGI IMG/M metagenome (GOLD analysis project Ga0307510, IMG submission 207224) | Populus trichocarpa ectomycorrhiza microbial communities from riparian zone in the Pacific Northwest, United States - 12_EM | ecosystem: Host-associated > Plants > Roots > Unclassified | place...
CGACTGCACTAAGGGAACGAAGATCGATCGGAACCGGGTGTACTTGCGCGCGAGCTGGACAGCGAGGGTGGGGAATATGAGGTATGGGTCGCTTCGTTCTTCGAAGTCCCGCGAACAAAAGAAGGAGGCGCCGAGCTTTCCACCCTCGGACATCCTCTCTGCAATCGTCTGCGCGATAGCGCTCTTCCCCGTTCCGGCTAGCCCGTTCAACCAATAGACGGGGGGCTTTTCGAAATCGCTGATCCAACACTCGATCTCGTCCAGCACAGTTCTGCGTGTCCCCTCGAGACAACCTTCACGGCCGGTATGTCGATGCTCAGCCGCTTGCGCAGAGCGGAAATTGTTGAGCGCGGATGCTTCAGCTATCCGGTGCTCATGGTCAGAGGTCTGTTGTATAAGGTAGAAGATATTCTGACCTGCGTCCTGCCGAGGGGTTATTGCGGTTGCTTGGACGTGAACGTGGGACACTCACCATCAGTCCATGCCCTTGGTCACGGATCTCCATCTGCTGCACCACCAGTTTACATCCTTGGTCATAGATCTCCATCTGTTGCACCATCTGCTGCCCCTGTCAGAATCGAGGACAATACCGAGTCCACGGACTGACCTGGTAGTCGGAGATAGCCTCTTGTAGATCTTCCAGAAACCCGGAAATTTCTTCGTCGTCTTGGACATGTTCAGCAAATCGCCACAGCCCTGGCTTCTCAGATATGAGCCGTAATTTTCTTCCGATATCCTTGAACTTGCTGAGAGGAGCTCAGCCTCGAGTCCAATGAGGGAACGATGACATACCGTAGCAGTCCGACCCTGCGCATCTGCTCCGCTTCATCATCTGAAGGTACTCTGAATATCGGCTCCAGCTGCTCTATGCGTGAGCTGAGCCTTTGGATCTTTTCCCTGACGGCGACTGTTTCCTACACACGGGTCCGTCAGGAATTTGTTTCAAGTAAAATGTCGTAGAGGTACTTCGTATTTCGCGTAGATGGCAGAGATTGCGCCCAGGGCTGCTTTGAGAGGACCGAATGCCTCTGAAACCTCCATCGTAACATCTAACAAAATGCCACCAGCTCCGCGAGCGGTATCTATCAAACCTCTTTTCGCAACTGGTGTGTGTCAAGGAAAAGCCGACGCTAAAACGATATCGATACGTACGCCTCGGCGGTTCTGACGGCTCGACTTCTCCATCTCCGGTGTCAGTAGTGTCCTCCTCTGGTGCGGAAAGACATTGAGATCCATGTGAACGTCAATCGAGGGAGCGGGGACCGGACACACTCACTTGATGAGCGGTGTCCGTGGTTGGTGTCACCAACGTCTACAATACTGGGAGCGGAGGTTTCTTGCGCGGGAGTCTCTTGACCGCTAGCCTTGCCTTGAAATACAATCCGTGAACCCCCGTCACTCTCTTCATCTGGTGCCACGGTCGAATCAGCTGAATCTACGTCCAGACCCCGATAGGAACGATCTCTCACCTTCAGAGGCGATGTTGAGCTCCGCTCGGAAGCCTAGTGGTCCAGCGGCGATATTGGCTGGGATTCCCAGGAAGGCACCCCGTTGGGAATATTTGGGTGATTTCTTGAGTTTTTTGCCGAACAGGCGCTCCATCGTCGTTCTGGGTGGAGGGAAAGCCAAAGTGATGGACCCACAATGCCAAAGCCCACCCCTCCGTGGCACGTCCGCACGGCGACAAGCCGCATGCAAACTCCGCTCGGTTTCGCGCGGACAAATTCACAACAAAACAAGAGTCCCCCGAGCCGCGACGGAGGTTGGCTGAGTGATAACTGATCCGCCGGAGTCCATATTAAGGGTGTATACACGCTGATCTTGAACCTCCATTGAACGCGTGCCAATTTTCTAGGAGAATGCACCCATGGTGCCCCTTTGGGCTTTTGGAGTGTTGTAGAGCAAGAACCCCGACGACCTGGCCAGGTGTGTGGTCGTTCTCTCGGCTGTGGTGTCATGATCAACCGTACTGGCCCTAGTTTGACCACCTAGACCTAGACTGGTAACCAGCCCCTCGATACCTGATCACGTTGTTGGTATGAGGGACTGGTCGATTTGAACCGGGCTCCCCTTCACTAAAACATGTCATGTGATTTCGGTCACATCACACATGGTAGATTAGATATGTCGCGGGTGTCGCGTTAGAGAAAATAACATATCCCTTCATGTTCTCCCCCTCTTGACGCGTTTTTATGTGCGAAGATCAACGGACTTTGCGCCATCTACTTCTTGGACTCAACGACGCCGATACCAACGCGCTCTTTCCTCGACTTCACTCGAATATCTTGCCCTCCGATACGTTCCTTGATGCTCTCTCCCTAGAAAATGCTTCTACAGTGAAACGAGCTTGTCTCGTCACTTTCGCTCTTGCTCGACACATTATCTTGAAAGAATGGCAGCTGGCTACTACTCTGGATATCTTGGCTGGTCGCGACACTATTCTGAACGCAAGCACCGGTGCCGGTAAAACAATGCTCATTGTCCTTCCTATGCTTCTCAGGCCAGGCTCTATCTCCATCACGGTTTCCCCTTTAAAGCGTCTAATGACGTCCCAGGCTGCAGAGCTTGGTCGCTATGGCCTGCGAGCAGCAATCGTTAACGAGGACACTTCTCATGATCCAGGACTCTTCCAAGCAATTCTTGATGGATACTACGACCATGTCCACATATCTCCCGAACAGTTGCAACGGCACCAGGGTCATTTCACCCGGTTCTACCATCTCCTTGATAAACCGGCCTTTCGTCGACGGATCCAGGTCATCAATATCGACGAAGGACATGAAGCTGGTCGTGCTGCTCTAGGCCTCGATGACTTCCGTTCTTCTTATGCTCGTCTATCCGCATTTCGTCTCAAACTTCCTCGCGACATTCCTTTCGTCGTCCTCTCTGCGACGCTTCCCCACCATATTGTATCCCCTCTGTCAAAACTTCTCTTGCTCAAAGACCCGAAGGAAATGCGGTTGTGCTTAAACCGTTCAAACATATATTATTCTGTGAAGCCGCTGATCACCGGGACCAAAGAGTTCCGGAACCTGTCGTTACTCATCCCAACCTCTGTGGATCTGCTTGGTTCTCTCCGGAAAATAATCATCTTCTTCGACGACAAACGCGAACTTGATGGTGCCTGTCGCTTCCTTCGGAAAGAGTGTGCCAGGCTCATGGATCCTACCTCTGGAAAACACCAAATTCCACCTGCTGCACGTACTCTCATCATGGGCTACCACAGTGATATGTCATCGACGTATCTTCAATCTACCTACGAGGACTTCAATTCTCCCGAGGGATCATGCAAAATCCTATGTGCGACTGCTTGTGCTGCCACGGTAGGTTCGGTTAATGTCTCTCTATTCACGAACATAGCCAATAGTGTTATAGGGTCTTGATTTCCAACACGTTGAGATCGTTATCCAGTATGGCATGTGCCAGGACCTATGCTCGCAGATACAACGTGCTGGACGCTGTGCCCGGGACCCAAGCATTCACGGCCTCTTCCTTTACATGCCAGAACCGTGGGCGCTGACGCAGCCTTGCAGCCTGGAGTCACAGTTGTACAAGGACAACCCGGATTTACCCCTCCCACCTGACACGGATAGCCCTACACCAACATTGAAAGCGAAGTCAATACCAAAGAATCAGAGAATTAGTCAAGGGTCCCTGGCTTACGTTCAAACGTCTGACTGCCGACGCCAGTTCCAAGCGACATACCTTGGTGATGAATCACCAAACGGTTTGACATCTCTGATACACCTTACACTGAAGAATATGTCTTAATATTTTTCTTACGTAGCACTGGAATATATAACCGGCTGTTGCGATAACGACATCAGTCTACCGCTCAGCCACTTCTTGCCGGGATCGGAATTCACTGGCGACGAGAGCACCCCCGTTGGCAGGTCCAAGTTACCGCGGCCCAAGTATCGACCACTAAAGGAGAGAGAGGCTCTTGTCAGGGCACTTGTGGAGTGGCGAGAAATGGCGCTAGATCAACACCCCCACCGAGCGGTTGTTACCCGCAGGTGGATTCTCCCGAACGACACGATTACATCTCTGTCGAAAGTCCGTGCAGGTGATATCTGTGGACCAGAGATGGTCTCGAAGATTGCTGATCGCACAGAGGAGTGGGAATCAACCTATGCTTTGGATCTTTACAGGATCATTGCTCGGTTTGATGAAGAGAGGCGTGTGCGAAAGTTGTGTGCCCACCTCAGTCGCGTTACGGCGAAGAAAGTGAAGAGTGCAACTTGGCAGAAGAGGTTCCGCAGAAGGTACGAGGATAATGCAGAAGCGGCGCTTGTTGTCGCAGAGGAGGTTTTAGGTGATATCACAAAGTTTGAGAGGGCCGCAAAGAAGGAGAGGGGGTCGTTGGCACGGCGTGGGACAGCAGTGGACAGCATAGGTATGGCAAAGGGGAGGGCAAGTGCACGTCGGTCCAAGTTACGTTGGGTGCTAGAGGATGCGGTTCAGGACCTACGGAAACATTGTGAGTTCCTGAAGGAATTTGTTGTGTGGAGTGATGGTCTTGCTGGAGGGGATAGCGTTGATGAGGGGGGAGAAGTGAGAGATTATGAGGATGAAGAGGATGAGGAGGATGCGGAGGACACAGAGGACATGGAGGAGGAAGCTGGAAATTCGAGCAAAGCCGCCGCATATCCACCACCACCAGCCCGAAGGTCTTCTCGTCAATCAATCTGATTACTAGTCCTCGAGTAATGTATCTGAATCAGACATGATGCTACTATCGTTGTCGCTATCATCACTGTCATTGTCATTCCCGATCTCGTTGTCCTCGTCACTCGTCTCAAGTATGTCACTGGGAAAAACCAACCCAACACCTTCCTCGTCACCCGTAAGAGCACCGTCGTAAGCTGGGAGGTCTTCAGCATTCTCGCCGTCATCAGTGGTCAAGATACCAGCTATGAGATTACGGGCTTTCTTGTTGAACGATTCGAGTGTTGATGATTTGAGCAACTTCTCTCCAGTTTCTAAAACATCGACGACCCCGTATTTGGCGTCAATGGAGTCATCCGGTGACTCACTGTCAAACAGGCTCAGCTCTATGGCCATTTTAGATACCTTCCAAACTGGTCGTGAGAGATCGGGCACTTTGTGTGTTCGACCGCGATATATCGTCTTCAGCTCGTTGCCAAGGTGTTTTTTTGTAGCACGTAAGATATTGCTTGCAGCCGAAATATCGCCAAGACGATCCCAAGACGCGTGAACCCCTTTTGAAGTGAACACTGCCTATGATTCAGGGGGTAAGTGTGCTGCTCGGGAACAACGAAAATAGTCACCTTTAAGAAGTTGATCAGATGTTCGATGTTCATATCAACACCCATCCACTGGTCGTCAACCCCAGACATGTTGATGAGCATGTTGTCTCGAATGATGTCCCTAAAGTCATTCAACACGAGAATGGGATGCCATTACAAAGAGACACTCACGCAAACTCTGGGGTCCAAACAACCCTGAGATTTTGGATGAGATGTAGAACTTCCGTGCAATAATTATTTGCCCCTGCACCCTTGAACATCATTGCGAGGGTCCCGAGGATATCCTCAATCCGTCCCCAGTCACCGCCAGAAATCGCGGCAGATAGCTCTTGGACGTAGAGGAGATCACGGATCAGCATAATGCTATTCCTAAACCTGGATGCCGTCTCTTGCTTTTGGTTGGACACCTTTTTCGTACGGGGCGGGGGAGGGGGGGATGTGTCGTCAGGATTTGCGTACAAGTCGATGATATCTGTCGCAATCTTGATGAGTTCATCAGGGGGTGGCCCAGACGTGGAGAATGAAGCGAAGTCTGGATGCCCGTGTTTATTTAGCTCAATACTCCAACATGCAAGGAGCAGACCATCAAGAATTTGAACGAGACTGCTACGAAGGGTGTGGAAGTCGGGTTGTGGTGACGAAAGACGTTTCCGATCGAGGACGGAAAACCAGTAGGCAAGTGAACCGGTGCAGTTAATGGTCCCTCGATGGACATGTAATACAGCCCACAAGAGATTCATCAACATATGGAATAGCCCGGGTGCGAGCTGGAAGCATTGGATCCGAGTGAAGGAGTTCATGTCATCGGCTCGAACTACCTTGGCACCTCTGATCCTCGCGTTTGTTGACTGGTCGTTGATACACGGAATGGCGAGGTCAGTAAAGTCGTCCTCTTTGAGTCCGAGCTGGTCGATGTAGATATTTCGAAGGACAGCGATATTACCCTTGATTGAATTCTCCTCGATTGTAGATACCCGGAGTGGAAATTGTTCTGTCTTGTAACCCTGTGGGACGGATCTGCGTTGCTCGTGTTGAAGGTCCGGATGAGATTTGTAATGGAAAAGTCCAGGGACCCATTTTGTCAATGTTCCGATAACATGGAGGGAGAGCTGGCGTTTGATGTTCCCCAGCTGGGCAAGTGAGGGCTGGATGTCCTCAGAAAAGTGGAGGTCCCGGCCCTCGCGTTCACGCCTGAGTAGCTCCTGCAGGCCCATGTGGTCTGGATTGGCGTTCCGCAACTTGTAAAGGACCGCAACCGTGCCCGACTGAACTTTTGACGGGGCGTCCTCGCGCTGTTCGTAGAATGACGATATGCTGATATTGATATTATCGTACGTGGCAAGATGGGGAGATTGGGCAATGGGTTGAGCCTCTGCGAGACATTTTGGAGAGAGTTCGGAGAGGATGTTATTGATGGAATCGTAGGAGATCGAGAGGCCACAGCGTTGTAGCGTGTGGATGCTCTGGCGAGAAGCGCCACTCGACCACCAGAAGATGCCCAGCAGAGCCTGGAACTGCATTGCGTAGTGGGAACGATGATGCGCCATCTGAGAAACAATGACCGAAATGACCTACACGGCGTCAGCCAGGATAGGAGCAGCAAGGGAGTGTACATACAACCATCGGGTCCTTTTTTGCCTTCTTCCTTGTGTGTCTCGTCTGAACACATGCACACAGGAGTTCGCATAGGATGGGAGCTCTCTCCTCGATGACATTTTGAAGACCGGAAAAGGACCATGCTTCAACGAACTCTGGGGTGATTTCGTTGGTCTTCATGGTGAAGGCCCTCTTGACCTTCCGCATCTCGCGGTCAACAATCCTACACAGAAGGCTCAGAGCCCACTTGTTTAGGATATCTCGGCCTCTTTTGTGTCGGTCGATCCTGGTGAGCGTCGACTCTAGGTTGTCGAAAACCCGACGTCGATATGATGAACAACGGGTACTCTGGCCATCCAGGATATAGGTTAAGAGGTCCACAAAGGAAACACGCTTATCCTGCATAAAATCGAGGACATCCTCGACCTTCCGGGCGATGGAAGGATTAGATTGCATAGAGTTATCGCGTTTAGCGCATGTATCGGTGGCGAAGATAGAGGCGTGATGTGACCGAAATCACATGACATGTTTTAGTGAAGGGGAGCCCGGTTCAAATCGACCAGTCCCTCATACCAACAACGTGATCAGGTATCGAGGGACCGGTCACCAGTCTAACCTAGACCTGTGACTTCGGGGCGTCCGCGTCCGCACATGTGCAGTACCCTCGAGTCATCATTACCCCCAGGAATTTGCACGCGCGGAACTGTTGACCAAAGTTACAAACGGAGGCATCGCATTGAAGAGCGCCAGGACGGTTGTATCGCGTGCCCCCCGCTTTGGGTGGACGTCTTCTGAAAATCGCCACCCCTGGGGAATCGGTGACCAACGTTCAGCTCCCCGTGTAATTTGATTGGACATCTGCACAACCAAAACAGCCTCTCGTGATGTGCATGGATGTGTATCCATGAGGGCACGATTCACCGACATGGATAATAACTACAAGTAGGAATCGCGGGGGAACCCACGGCTCGTCGAACACTGCTGACATCAGGGGTCGATTCGTACGGTTTTTGCGCAGGGCTGGGGTTATTCAACAGGAACACACTGCAAACCGAGTCAAAACTCAAGTGGGGGTCGGGAGGGTCTGCTGCACTGATCCCACCTGTAGGTTGGCCGTCCTGCATTGAACGCCTGTTCTACATGGGGGTTTCTACCTACGTAAATAGCCCTCGACAGCCAACAGCAACGGGTGAGTATCGCCGCCGAGTTTCGTGTGCTTGTACAGGTAACTTCCCTCGAAGGGGCCTATCGTTGAACGTTGAGACCTGAGGGACGGATTTAGCATCCCCCGCTGTCATCGCCAATATATGGCAGGTGCACTTAGTACTCGTGCAAGCGTGTATAGAGTGTTGGTTACAACGTACAAGATTTTCAGTGGTCACTGGTTAGACGTTGAAATGGGCACCAAGATAAACACCCGGGGGGTTTCTCACGCTTAGTCACTCTTGCTTGATTTCTCCAAAAACGCGAGAACGGAGGAGTGTAAAATATTCATGGGTAAGAGAGGGAAGTACACGAAAATGGCAACGCCAAGCAACAGGAGGTTTGGGCTCAGGGCACGCGTACGGTGCCCGGTTAAGTCAATAGACTGCGACACGGGATGCGAATGAAAATCACTGACTCGTCATTGATATAATATTCGGTCAGAGGCCCCATCTATGAGGCAGATGATACGGCACCACTACCTTCGTCCCCTCATAATCGATAATCCCTGGCACTATTACAAGTCAAAGGCGTAACTGTCTCCCACCTTCCTCTCAATCGTCTCACAGACCCTCGTTGCCTCCGAGGGTACCGGTTCCTTGGATCTATCTCATATTAAGCGTGCGGCATTAGAAACCTTGTAGAGCCCGGAACTTGACAATACGTACTCCCAGGATGAGCCTATGGGCGGGGAGACTTGATGGCCAGTGAGGAATCTGGAGATCAACGAGCTGGTATCTCAACCCGCCACGAAAACATTTCTTGGCGAACGCTACCGATAGACGTCACTCGCTGTGATGTAGTCGGGTGGAAGTGATCCTGTGCATTTCTTGGGCGTCCGATTGGGGCTCAGATCTTCAGAGACGAGGCGAGTGTGCGAATTCTACTCATCAGTGCCCTTGACGCGGTTTGAGTCTTCCCCATATAAAGAACAAGAGGTAGCTAGGACGTTCAGGCGAAAAGCGGGTCAAAGACGGCTGCAGTTGAGGCCAGATATGGGGCACCGAGCGGGAGTCGAGAACAAAGACATAAGAGCTGCCTTCCCATACTGCGGCTTCGAAGTACGCGCCGAGGGCAAATTACGCCAACGAACAGGAGCGTCGTGGTGAAGAGCTGGAGAGAAGAGGACCCCTGAAAATTTGGGATGAGGTCACGAACTTTGGCCCAGAATTCGCGGAAGGTCGGTTGGGTCCGAACAAATTTTGACCCGCCCGACAGGTATGTCGGCCCGCTGGATCGCGTGCTTCCGCTTTGGGTGGATGAATGTCTTTCAAAGCCGCCATCGGGGAACTGGTGGAATGAGAAGCTTCCAGGACACCTCCCCTTCCCAGCTATCACCACGCCGGTCACGACCATGAGCTGGGTATCTACACCTTTCATCCCATACCGCACGTGGTTTCTTTGAACAGACGGAGCGCAGGAATCCCGAGGGCCAAAGGAAGTATTTCGCCGTCCATAACGTGCGTGTGCGATCCTCCTCACCCTGGTGTGTCACGCTCAACCTCTCCCTAGACTGAGACGAAATTGTCGAAGTGGGAGATACAAGAAGAGCTACTGTTGTTGTTAGGGAGGGTTGAGAAAGATGGCATAGATGCTACGATTTCGTACGTCTATCCCAAACCACCGCTTGTCTTCCAGCATCCCTCACCCTCTTGCGTGTTCTCAGGCAACCGTCGGCCATCACAGAGAGCTCAGGCGCAGCTGGTCAACCTCAAAACGCTCTACCCACAACAATCCCTTCGCAGCCTACGCCGACAGACTCCTAACTCCTACAGCCTTAACCATCCCGGAACCTATCACTTTTAGGAAGGCGAAGGTCGACGCGAACTGGATATGGGACCAGACCATGCGTGCAAGCATTACGGACTCGCTCTATATACTCTGAGTACGCTGGCGGAGAGGAAGGCCGCGTGGCAGAAGGCAATTACCCGAATCACCCGCTTTTCGAGTTCGTGTTCACTAATATGGCCCCGTCCTTCATAGTACACCGATGTTCTGAGGGCCAAAGAGCAGGAGGGAAGAGAGGCCGGGCTGGAGAAACTCCGACCCGCTATTCGGAGTTTACTCAAAAGGAACCTGAACGTCCACCACTATACGACATTCCCCACCGCCGATAAGCCTTTCACCCAGCGCTCTATCTGTCAACAGGTCGAAGCCGGGTCCGAGAGGAGGGAGACATTCGAGGAAATTTTCTTCGAGTTGAAACGACGGGAACTGGTTCGTATCGTCTCCATCGGGGACACCCAGCCGCGACGCGACTCATTTCCTTTCCTGTTCTCGCGTTGTAGTGAGAGCAGCACGCTCCAGGAGCATCGGGAAACTTGTCAACCTGTTCAAGGAAGCACACGCTGGTGTATTGACGAAACGGCGAGCCACGTGCTCGACAGTACTCGAATCGGAAGTTTGGAAGACCGATCCGGAGATCCAGAAACTCTCCACTTTGGATATCTATCACTCGCTTTCGAGGACTACAGTGAGTACGTGAGATAGTTTGAGGAATAGACGAGAAGGACTCGGGTGGGGAAGGGCAGGAAGGAGGGAGCTGGCAGGGAGTCGGCCCGACCGGCGAATTGGTGTTGCAGGCTACGCTGCGGGAAACAAGAGAGGAGGTAGGGATAGACGTGGACGAGATCAAGATACCGGGTAGGCTCGGTCCGTCAACCTGGTCCCTGAGCGGTCCCTGAGTTTGGCTCTGTGCGGTGAGTCTTGAGTGTTGCGTTCGACCGTCCCCGAAATGACCTCGGTGAAGGCGTCTCTGTACGAAGATCCGCATGGACCAACCCCAGACGCAGACGGCACATCCTCACTATCTTCGCCTCTCTTTTCATCCCTGATACTATCCCAAGTCGAGGTTATCACGCGCTCGACCGTTTCACGGGCCCCGTCATCTCCGAGGGCGATCCACCCCGTACTGAGCGTGCGGCGTTACCGACCTCGTGGTGCCTGGAGTTGAGCGGTATAATACAGGTGCGACCCCCAAGGACGAGGATTCAGTGGACGGTTAGAAAATTCGAGAGTTAACGGGCTGGTATCGCAACTTGTTCATGAAGATCTTTCCTGGAGGCCACTGACAATAGGCATGGCCTGGTATATAGCGCAGTCGGGTGGAAGCAATCTTGTATTATTGACTATTGTAACCCTATACTTTTCTTGGATATTTATTGGCCCTCAGAGACGCGACAAGTGTGCAAACTCCAGTCGGTCGTTTTCCATCCTTCTCCATCGATGCCCTCAACGCGCATTGAGCACGGGGCTCAACTTCTAGTGGCAACCCACTGAATCGGCACAACACTGAAAGCGCCCCGACGATACCCGCGATACTTCTCTCGCCGCTCACGGGTCTGCACGACTGTTTGGCGATGAGAGCCCTGGCGTTGTCGACTTCTTCAGGAATGGATACTCGAGCCCCCGGCGCCCTCGATAGTGCCGGATACTTCTCCATACTCCTTGAACTCGCGAGTGCCGTGGGTGCTCCAGGGTCGCATAAAGTCGTACTTGTCCCTCGGGTCCAGTTCCATCAAAACCTCCCCCATGGCCGCGGGGTTCATGAGCGGGAACCAGGCGCAGATGCTGCTGCCGGTAAACTCTTTGGGGAGAGTACGAAGGAAGAGTTGACCAAGCGCGGAACCGAATCCAGGATTCTCTGGAAACTGCACGTAATTGGCGAGACCCCGGCGGTGGGGTTGTGGGCATGAAATCTACCGCAGAGAGATGATCCCTACAGACAAGGTGCGATAGATGGTGTAATCAGGGCAGAGACTAGCATGCTTGATGGCTGGTTTGGTGTCCTCAGCTTGGAGGCCAATAGAGCTTTTCGGTGCGAGGGCAGCCCCTCCGTTTGAATTCCATTCCAAGGATGTCTTGTATATATGACTTCAGGCAGAGGTACTACGAAGACGTGTGAACCTTGGAAACGAGACGTGAGTCGCATGTTCTTACCTTCTTGAAGTCATTCAACGACCCAGTTCCCAGCCACTTCGATGCCAATAACTTCCATCCGACCCATGTTAGGAAGGGTTTCCAGGCCCCATTGAATCAAAGCACCCGTTGGGTGCTCGGTTCTGGATCGATAGTTTGGCTTGTGTGAACAACGGGGAACCACCGCAGGAAGCTTACTGTGTCTCCAGGACATCTGTCCAACCGCTCATTGCTAAACCCTCTTTCCAAATCCGCTTCGGTCCAAACGTGCAAGTTTTAATCAACGAATCGCGGACCAACCGTGGAAACTCACCCTCCGGGTGCCGAGTTGTAACGTCGGTTTCGCCAGCCTGAATCTCTTCCGACTTGGCCTCGCATGAATTCAACCTTCCGGGAAAAAGCCGTGGACTTTCCTCTCGTCGGTGGAACATTCTTCTTGAAGGGAGACGAAGGTGGGCCGACTCGTGCCGGAGGAGAGACGAGGAGCGCGCTAAGGGAGTCTGGCCCGCCCGTGATGAGGCGCGTTCATTGTGGCTAAGTCAGATATTGCGTCCGACCCTTAGGCAGGCATCCCCATCCCTCTGAACTGTTTGGACGAGCTGCAACGAAGCACAATTGACAGGAGGCTCGAGATTATCTCGCCCGACGCCTTCAGAGCCATTCCAGAAGTCGTTCTCCACGATCTTAAATGGTCCCCAGAATTGTACCTCACCTCTGTCCGTGAACACGCTTGCTCGACGTCGAATGGTCCGACCGAATCAAACTTGGCTCCACCCTCGGCACCCGTCGTGCAACCACAGACGTGATGCTTCGTCCCGACCTTTTCATTTCCCGATAACCCTCTGCTCTCGATCGACACCGACCGGAAGATTGTGTACTTATAGGCAGAATATGCTCAATCCAGAAGTCGGAGTCTCAGGGGAATGGCGAGGGTATTGCATGGGGAAATTTAGTCGGATCTAGAGAAAGATACTGGTCAAAGGGATGTGGACAACGAGACCGTCACAGCGCATGCCGCTGCTACAACTTCCCGGGGCCATTTAACAAGGGTGAAGGGGACGATTGGTAGGGATACCCCCCCCCCTGGCATTTTACCGGGCTCACGCGATAGCTAATCCACCCTTCATACAAAGTGGCACCTGGAATTGAGCGATCTAATGCGGGTGCGACCCCGAAGGACGAGGATTCGGTGGACGGTTAGAAATTTAGGGTTAATGGGCTGGTATCTCGACTTGTTCGTGAAAATATTTCTTGGAGGCCACTGCCAATAGATGTGACCTGTTATATGGGGTGGGGTTGAAGAAATCTTGTAGCCTCGACCGTTGTAATCCTACGTTGGTCCTCTGGCAGACGCGGCAAGCGCGCGACTCAGCGGCCAACTCCAGTCGATCGTTTTCAATCCCTTCTCCACAAATGCCTTCAGCGCGGCTTGAGCCTTCCTCCATAAAGAACAAAGCTGAATAGCTAGGAAATTCAAGCGAGAAAAGAGTCAAAGCAAGTTACAGTCTAGGCTGGCGATAACCAAGGCCGAACTAGCAAATCCTGCAGCGAAGAAAGTGCGTCCTCCGGGGCAATTGGTCAGACAATGTTTGTTTCTACTTTAGAAAATGTTGGCCTAGAACCTCCCCAAGATCCTCGACAGCCAATGGGAGTTTGACCCCTCCGTATTGACCACCGATCCACGGCAGACACGGGATAATGTTTAGAGCTCTCCACCTCTCGGCCTATCGAGGGTTTGAATGGTTCAAATACAAAACCCACGGACGGTGCATCCATGGTTCCAGAAACCTTCGTTGACATGGATTCGGACACGTTCGCGTCGTACTTCTTGGATTGGGATCCAGATTCCCCACTGAAAGTCCTGATCACGACTTCACCAAAGGCGACAAAAGTGACGCGCAACTACCCGGAGGAGCTGGTGGGCGTCTTCTCCCGGGCCGAAATTTTCAGGAGGAAGAAGGAGCGAGGATTTGGGATGGGCAGGATTGCGGGGTAGGCCACGACAGAGGATATCAAATGTTGGTCATGAATGAAGACGTGAAGAAATCTAGTGAGTGATTTCTCGTCTGTATAGTGCTCATCTCACCTCGGGTATTCAGACGCGATTATTTCTCAAACGCACCGACTGCGTACTTCAAGCTGACATCGATCGAACTCTCAAAACGCATCTCCGTGAGTCCGTTCGAGATGCCGTTCGTTGGAGACAACCACTAACATCAATGAATTGCAATGTCACGCCCGGTCGAATGTTCCCCCCGCGCCCCAGTTTCAAGGCCGACAGGTTGCCACGCTTCATAACCAGCGAGGTTCCCTATTCTTCGGGCGTCACGGGTCGGACTATTCCTCACCCTATAACTTTATAACGATGAGCTGGTTCGTTGGCGTACAGGCATGCCTCAGGTCGACGGAGAAGGCGGCGTTGCAAGAGATAGAGCCTCGCTTCACCTTGAAGCTGGAATCGCTGAGAACGGGATTCCCTGCCGTGAGGGCATTCGGGGAACCCCTCGACGAAGCTGGAGTTCGATGGGTTTGATGACACGATGGCAGACGGGGAACGAACCGAAGGCAAAGGCACAAACCAACCGCCTACGGAGGAAGTCGATGAAGACGGAAGGGGGAAAGGGGTGTGGAAGATGGGGAGCCAGATCTAAGCCGGGGAAGGAAACAAAACTTCCGGCATTTGATGAATACCAATGACGATGGAAGGCGAGTGATCCTGGTTCGCCTCTTGTTGTACCGTACTGACCAGATGCCACAGCCTTAGCTTGAAACTACCAGACGTACATTCTTTTTGTAGCCTTTATCGTTTGTCAATGATCGATGATATCCTGCATTTTCTCCCGTTACCCTACGGATAATTCGCACCGCGTGGCTCTCGCGTTTTGGTTGTGATATCGAGGCCGACAACAAGAAATGGACAGCTATTCAGGCTGAATTCTTTGTCAGCTCTTCATCAAACGTATCGGCTGCGGAGCCTGAGCGACTCGTCGAGGAGCTGCATTTTCTGTTTCTTGATTTGGCCCGTTCAAGAAACACAGCTGATGAGAGGAAGGGAGGTGAAGTCTCTCATCCCTTCTCGTCGTGTCCTCCCCGAAAGTGTTTCCCTGAACCACGTCTGGGTACATCTTCAATTGTGGACTTGCCAAGAGCCATGGGCACGATGATCGTCAATTAAGCCTTAGGGTTGACACTCCTTTCTAGATAAGTCACGGTCGAGCACCAAGTCTCCTCACTTCCCTGCCCACTACGGATACCCAGAGCGAATCGGGGGGCACATCGTGGCCGTCGGGGGAAGCAACTACCTTGCTCTCATGTCTAGCATCCTCCTCGTCCTCTGGGACAGAGACCAGTTGGTGAAGTCAACTCGAGCCTCCGATGGCAGATGATACGGCGGGGGATCGCCGAGCGGGGACCGAGGACCATGGAGACACAAGTGTCACCTTCCATCACCCTCTCGTGCTATGGCCTCGAAGCACCTCCAACGCGTGCCAGTTAGTCAAGAGAGTGCATCCACGAGGCCCCTTCGAGCTTTTGGAGCGTTGTAGAAAGAAAGCCTCGGCGACGAGGCGGGCGGTCGTTCTCGTGGGTCGTGATCAACTGGGCCGGTTGTCAAGTTGTTGGACCGCCTGAACCTGTGACTTTGGTCAACTGTTCCACGCATGCGAGTTCACTCGCATGTCCTGGAGGTAGTGACGAGGGATGTTGCATATATATTATATGTGAGCACAGGCGCCCCGAAGTTACAAATGGGGCGTCGCGTTGAAGAGGTGGAGAATAATATCTGCAGCGCCAGGACGGCTATATTGCGTACCCCCACCTCTGGTGGATGTCCTCGCCGGCTTAAGGGATCGGTGGCCAACGCTAAGCTTCCCGTGTGATTCACTTGGGCAGCCACACAATCAGAACAGCCTCTCGTGATGTGCATGGATATGTATAAAGATTCGCCAGAATAGAACCTAGGTATAACTACAAGTAGAGATCACAAACGAACACACGGCTGCTACCTAAATTCAAATGAAACTGAGTACAAGTGGTAAACAGAAAGTAGACATATATCGAGAGGGGAAAGGGAAAGCACTGTCCGCAGGTCACTCGTACAGCTCTATAACGACAGGTTCTGGTAGTCCACGATTGAACAACGCAAGAAACCGTTCGTCCCATATCCGATCCTCCTTGGAGACTCTCCAGTGGTGAGGCAGCCACATGACTCGCTTCTTTCTCGAGTCAAGTATCCAGCCATCATCCGTAACCTTGTGGCCATGAGAGGATTCCCAGAGGTGTCCCCCTGACGGAACATCACCATACCGGAGGGGCTCCAGCCCGATGATATTGGACCCTCCATCCCTGATGATTTTCTGCCCGTATAAATGACCATAGGTTGAATACCAGACTTCGCGTCCATCCCGAGTAAACCACAGTCGGAAAGCATCCTCGGTAGCACCCACAATATGCTTCCCGGTAGACATGTCGTAAATGTCCAGACCCTCTTCCCTTCCCCTCATGATAACAAGGTGATTAAAATCAGGGGATATTGATGCGGAGTGTGTCCTTCCGGGAGGTGGTGGTGGATGATTGAATACTATGGTCCGGATGCTGTCGTGAACGTTCGCCCTGGCATCGAGAACACAGTCCTCTGCAGGTAGGTTCCAAGTGATGATCTTCTCTTCACCGACAACAATGGCGGTGCTCCAAGTCACCCCCAAACCACAAATCCTCGTACCCGTGTCAACGATCAACCGTGGATCACCAGATTTGAGGTCAATGATTGTGGCTATGTTTCTTCCCAACCGTCCAGTTGCTATGAATGATTTTTCTGGAGAAAATGTGAGAACGAAGTCGGTTTGCTTGGCGGGTTGAGGTGGAACGCTGGAGGGGGGACTGATCGGATCTGTTGTACGCCACAGCTTGATTTCACGACCTTTGAACGTGATGATCGATTCTCCGTCTGGGGAGAGGAATGTTGGGGTCCGATAGCTCGGCGGCTCGTGTACGAGTTTTTGATGAGGGAGATAGCCAGTGGGAGACTCCTTCCAGAGATGAACTACTTGACCTCTAGTTCCACAAGCGAAGAAACGACCATCGGAGGAGAAGGAGAGCCCTCCGAGCCGACCGTTGCCCACAAAATTCAGGAGAAACCTGGAATCTCGGGCGTCCCATATCAGAACTGCCTCTCCAAGGATGAAAGCAAGCCGGGAGAGGGTGGGAAGGAACAGATGTTCTTCTGAACCAGTGTCGCCTGGGGCCGGCAAAGACTCGATCTCTGTTGGCGTGTGTTCCGAAGTAAACCCGACTTGCCATATGGTGATGAACCCTGGCTTTACGGTGGCGAATCGGAGAAATTCACCATGAGTCCAAATTTGGGCGACAATCCGTCCTTCCGAGACGCGATGAAAATGTGTGTGTGTTCCTGAGATGAGGTTGTAGGTGTAGATGGCGGTGACTGCGTTGTTGCCCAAATCTCTGCATGCAACCGCCACTATGTTGCCATCCATAGAATATGTGGATGAGAAATGCTCTAAAAGGAACGTAGTTGGTATTGATGGGATAGCACTGATTCGACCACCTGTCTGAAGGTCCCAAGTGGTAGATCCACCATCGTGATCGTCGATCCATGTCAACAAGCGGCCGTCCGGGGAGAAACCGAGACACCCATGATCTGACGAGGGGTGTGCGAAAGTTTGAAGTCGCTCGAGGGTTACTGCATCCAGAAGTTCTGTACTTCCAGGCAGGCCAACCGCAATGAACCTGCTACATGATGACCATACAACAGTCCAAACGTCATCACTATGCTTCACGGCTGCGAAATTTGGTCCCCATGAGATTGGTAACCCACGTATAACCCTCGCCAGGGGATGGACGTATTTTTTGTATAGCTTGTACACCATCGACGTTTGCGGAGATAAGAGAAGTGCGGAGTGATAGATATGCGGAGCGGAGGTGTTGATGATTTCGATGAATCCGACCACAAAACGAATGCAGTCGTTGACGAGACTGAGAGTTGGCGGTGCCTAGATCCATTCTGAGTAAATCTGGAGGAAAGATGAAACACAGAACTCAACGCACGTCCAGCCACCTCACGGCCACTTCCAACGCGTTGACCGCCTCCCTTGCCGCACCGAGGATGCTGAGCACCTCCAACCAGAATATAAACTTTCTCTCCAGGAAACGGTGCAGGGTAGATGTGATTTCGAGTCTGTGAGCCGGTGTCGTGTCAACGAGGTGCTTGTGCCACGACCTGCAAGCATATTCCAAAGCTTGGTTAATGCATTCCTTGGTCCTCTCCTTCAAGTCGTCAACCTCGGAATTGATTGCACCCTTCGGGAGTTTGCACATATTCTGCTCCAGGCTCCGATCCATTAACCTCAGGCAGCCGATCAGAAGCTTCGTGTGTTGATCTGGAGGGCAGACACGAAACCTCGAGTTGGCGCATCGGGCCGGATCGACGATGAAGTCGGGAAACGATTTGTGGAAGGGCCGAACGGGTTGATCAACGTCCTCCTGGAGAGTGAGGAGCGAGTGGACCGATGACAGGATGGAGGACACCCCCCTGACTTTGAAATCCAGGAGCGTAGCGA
>Ga0307510_10003405_pt1 | contig 18560 bp, 26 predicted proteins | sample 12_EM_MG_FD_207224 | JGI IMG/M metagenome (GOLD analysis project Ga0307510, IMG submission 207224) | Populus trichocarpa ectomycorrhiza microbial communities from riparian zone in the Pacific Northwest, United States - 12_EM | ecosystem: Host-associated > Plants > Roots > Unclassified | place...
GGCAATGAGCTGGCAATCCATAAAGGGTTAAATGGTGATGCTGTGGAGTGCTGCGGACTGCGGAGTGATGGCATGTGATATCTGACTGCGGAATGGTCAGGTGATCCATCAGGTGACTTGTCAGGTGGTTTGGTGGCAGTCCGAGCGGCGTGTAATGGAACAAGTGGTGAACAAGTGACCGAGAGCGCAGAATAAATGGTGGAAAAATAGCGGAAAATTAGTGGTAGGGCCCAGGATCGTAACATTATGCCTACTAAATCAGTAGTTTAGTGGTCACATCCATCACACAAATTATCACATGCTGTCACAGTGCCATATTTAAACTCAGGCAGGTGAGCAGAAATAGGATTTGTGTGATTGCTGTCTCAAACTTTCCTGTAGTACATAATATTACTTGAGGGTGTGTTTTGGGTTATAAAAATAACTTGGTTTGGTACTGCTCACTATATTTTGAATGTTTTACTTATTGGTAGCTAGTCATATATTATTGAGGGTGACAGTAATACAAGGTTGAATGGTGTAGTGGTAATGGTGTTTTGCTTACATGAGTGAGCACCACAGGTCTGCAGGTTCAATTCCTGGATAGTGCAAAACATTTACTTATTTTTCACACCCCTCACAATTTTTTTCAGCCCAATCGGAGACCGGGATCGGACTCAGGCAATTAAAATATGTTGATTGCCAATATTTCTAAAGCTAAAGCATGGGCATTAAATTTGAGTTTGGACATAACTTTTTTTTGGCATAATTTTTAAATGTGTTTTTTGGGCTTTTCTAATGAAAATACATCTTTAAAAAAAAATTGTTGTCTTTTGCTGTCCCGTACTGTATTCAGTGATGAAGGTTTTCATGTTGGGCCACCAATAGTATGGGGTGATTAGTTGGAGTGTCTTGGTAATCCCAGTGTGCCCAGCAGTCACATGGTCATAAAAAAGGGACATTACTCCCCTCCTAAGAGCATTGTCTGCCATGACAACCAAGGCAGTCCTATGGTACCAGTGTGTGCTGTCCAATAGGGAAAGATTATATGTTGGTGCCCATTTCTTGAGTAACAGTTGCTCTTTGTACTAGGCTAATTTGATGTGCCTGTCCAAGTTGTCACCAATACTATCCATGTTGAATACTTGAATTGAGGTGTGGTTATTGCAGAAATAGTGGTCTGGCCATACAGTGACATCATCATTAATTGGGTTGGGTCCTTCATAGTCAGGTCTTCTAGATAATGCATCCACATGGTTGGTGGCACCCAGTTTGTATTCCAGGATAATGTTATATTGTTCCCTTTCTGGTAGGTATCCAGCAACATGAGGGCCAATTTTTCTGGGTTCCTAGTAATATCAGAGGTAGGGATGCTGCGGTCCGGTTAAGTCCGGTTTGGGGGTAGATTTCCTCGAACCTGGAACCGGACTTTGGGTCTGGTTCACAGATTTTCGTGAACCTGAACCTGAACCTAAGAGAACCGGACTTTGGGTCCGGTTCAGGTTCTTCAAGGGTTTGAACCTGGACTGGACCCGAAAGTATGTAGTGAAGGCAATCGCGTTGTGGTTGCAGTCATGGACTCATGGCTGTTGGTGGTGCAGGACACTTTGTCGCTGCTGCTGCTGCCATCATTCTTGCTGGGTCTACTGCCATCGCTGTTGTGGTAATTGCAGGTGCTATCACCATCGCCGCTAAGGCTTGCTTGCACAATTCTGGACACCGACATGGATGTGAGGGAAGTAGAATCCTCGGGCGTTGTTGATACGCATGAATGAGGGGGCAGGCACTTCTGGTTGTGGGCACTGTCCTTGCCATGGCCAAGGGCACTGTCAGCATCAAGCCTGCTGGCGGGGCTGAAAAAGCCACTGCTGTGAAGCTCAAGGCATCTGAGCCCAAGGCATATGGTGAGGCAGGGAGCATGCGCGAAGGCTGCTGCAAGGCGAGGCCAGCCATGATGTCAAGACACCACCGCGAGTGAGCGAGGGGGGAGGGACAGTCAGGATGTGGGACGAAAGCAAGCGAATGAGGGGCACTTACCCCCTGAAGACCGCAGAGCGAAGGTCTTTCCAGGATATGAAAGAATGCGACAAGCATGGGTTTTAACATCGTGGTGGCGATTACGACGATTACCGGGGTGAGTTCGTGTGGCAGAGGCGTGAGCGGCGGAGGTGGCATGGCTGGGCTTGAGCGCTTGAGTGGTTCTGAGCAGACAACTTGAACAGCAAGACTTCGTAGACCGGAGGCTTGGACTAAGTTTGGGCCGTTTTGAGTGGTGGCAGGCTAGGCGGTGGCCAGGCCGACACTAATGGTTTGAGGAGCATGGGCAAGGGTGTCCGTTTTGTAGGCTTGTAGCTGGAGAACGAGGGAAACTTGAAGGTGAGGGAGAGCCCGGTGGTGGTGCTGAACTTGAACGGGGTTGAGAGGGCGGTAGCGGAAGACTTTCGTAGACTGGAACCGAGCTTAGGGAGTTTTGTGCAGGCAGATGCGAGACTTCGTGAACTGGAAGTCTGGGCGATGGGGCACTGGTGACAATGGTAGTGTGATTGTGTGAAATTTTCCAGAGCAGGTGGTGGCGGGAATTCACGAAGTTGAGGTGTGGCCTGTGTGGGTGGGACAACTTGGATGGTCGGACATGTGCACGACTTGAAACAAGATGAATTTTACCGGCTTTTTGTATGTACAGGTCCCTACACAATATATGTAACAAGGTCCCCCAGGCGCACAGTATTGTGATGGTAATCAATTTAAAAAAAAATTGTAACACAGTTCTACAAAAATGAACTTGCTGGGCCTTCGTCCTGATCTCCCAGGACACTTGTAATTGAGTGGTAATACCTCTCTGCCTCAGCTGGGGCACTCATAAGCCCATGGCGGTAAGCACTCTTGAGGATTTGCAACGCCTCGAACATCTCTGGTGTTAGTTGATTGCGCTGCTGAGTATCAGTGAGAGAAGCGTTTGAGAACGCGCGTTCAGAGGGTGTAGACGAGCCCTGAATTGCTAAGTAGTCCTGGGCCATTCGCGCAAGCACAGGGTATTGTCCCAAGTGTTTCTGTGATGTATCAGTACTACATTCCATTGTAAAAAGGACAAACTTACACCCCACCAGCCAACGACATCGGATGTTTTCTGCAGCTGTGCCTTCAGATATGACCTGAGTTCATCACGATCCCCTGCCTTTGAGCGGTCGGCAGCTGTCTGTGCTTCAACAGCACAACACATCCAAGAAAACCCATAACTTGCATGGGGTTCGTCATTATGCGCAGTAGGTGATGGATCTTCTGTTGAACAAGGGGCACCGGGGAAGCATGCGGCATAGCGGTCAAACTAGGGCTTGTTAGTGGGGACTTGGGCTATCAAGAACTAATCAACGCACCACTTTCACCAGTTGCTTTCGACCGGCATTGAAAAATGTTTTGTCCCACTCTTCTTCCATATAAGCAGTCTTCCAGTTGGGATTGAGGGCTGAAAATGGACATGAGCGATCACTTGTCAAGTTATTGAGAGCACTGACCCAGGCAGATAAAATATGCATCGGTATCGTCAGTTTTCTGATACCACTTGTTCATGTTGTCCAAACCGCTGTGAAGCGCGTCCTTGAGCTCAGCAAACTTCGGCGTACTGGCTGTGTTAACCCATGTCTGTTGCAGGAATTCGAGCACCGGGATCGTTCGCCAGGCAACAGGGTCCTGAGAATTTGAGAAAGATTGCTGTGCCGTCGCCGGCTCCTGTCATCAATGGTCAGTAACTCAGTATCAGCATGCGGAATGTGGATGTGATGACTTACCTTCAGCACTTCGTGCACGAGTTTCAACCCATCCCACTCAACCTTCGACAGTCGCCACCAGGAATACTTCTTGTTGCGTAGAGGGGGGACCTCTTCGCTATCATCTGCCAGTTGTGCAAAGCATGTTACTGCCTGTGAGTGAATCAGTATACTGTCTTTCCATGGTCTGTATGTACGCACCATTTGGAGAGCGATTGCCTGATCCAGACAGTTATACATTGATGACCATCGAGTCTGTACATACAGAATAAGCTCAAGCTCTGGGGCCTTGACCTTGCGACACATTTTCTTGAAGAAAGCACAAGCTTGGGGCGATTTTCGTATCTGAAAAATAGATTAGTAGATACAAAAAATGTGACAAACTAGATGTACCTGTTTGATAAGCATCAACAACTTGTGAAGTGAGTTTGATATGACAGCGCTGGAGTCATCGGAGGGTGCTGCATCTTCTGCTGAGCCATCGTCATCGTTATCTCTCACAGCACTTGCAGTTTGTGTGGGAGTGATATCGGAAAGGAAATGGCCCACTGCAAGATTTATGGAATGCTCCATGCAACTACAGTACGAATGAGTTGGAAAGCATGAAAAAAAAAAAGGGTATCGCGCACCAAACTCGACGCTGGACAGGGTCCCAGCGGTCTCCACCAGGATCTATGTGATCCTTCAACTCCTTGAGGGCTGTATCGTTGTTGGTCACATTGTCAGCGGTAAACCATCCCGACTACAAGTTTGTTAGCATCTGTACATACCACAAATACTTGATACATACCTTTCCACCAATCTCATACCACTTTAGGACGTCAGCAAGGATTGAAGCAATGTTCACTCCGGTGTGGTGCCCCTCTAGCTGAGTGAATGCAAGTTGAATTTCCTTGAGCTCCCATTGATCCGGTTGGTCTTTGGGGCTATCGATATAGTGTGCTGTAAGTGATAAGTAATTTGTGGTGCCGCCACCCTCAGAACTCCAGGTGTCGAACGTAAAGGAGATTTCCCCCTCAACCCCCTTGTAAAGTAGTCAGCACTTCTCATGGCAAGCAAACGTCAACCATACCTGAAGGATTGCCTTCACTTTGGCTTTGGCCTGTACCGCGCGTGCTAGAATCTCATCATGAATCTTCGTGCAATGAGGAATACCCCCCCTTGGGAGTGTGGGATGCAGGAAGTAGAGGAGTCGCCGAAACGCGGGTTTATCAAGCAGTTGGAATGCTTCATCCTCAGTGACAACAAGTTCAACCAGATGGTCAATCAGTCCTCGCTTCGAGAATGGTGCTACGTGTTGCTGGATGGGGAAAGCCCCATCTAGGGTTGATTGACGTTGGCTAGAAGTGATCATAAGCATCATAGTATCCAACCAAGTGTTAATATGAACGTACACCCCAGTGCTCGAAGGAGGGATGGCTTGTTTGTTCATAGTTATTTTCAATTCTGTGCATCGCTCTCTGTAGAGCTCGAAGTGATCCTTGTGCCTTTCGAATAATTAGAAAATATCTCAATTAATGAAATAGAGAAGTGTCATACCTTGAAATATGTGTATGCAGAGTTGAGACACCTCCAGCGAAAAAATAGGCCGTCCGCCTGACCCCTTTATCCCTGAGCAGCAAAGTTATAAAATGCACTGAGTCTAAGAATGAGAATGTACCTGCAGACCAGGCAATAGTGCCCAGTGAGCTTCTTTCCTGTGTCTGGATGGACATACTCCGTGGTTTTCAAGAAAAGTGTCCGGATGTCAGCCGTGCGGTCTTCCTTGGGCTTCTCGTGCATGGCCTTCGCAAAGTGTCAAATAAGGAAAGGACCTGGGAGGAGCAGTGGACACATACCTTACAGTCAGCATCGCCAAGGGCCTTCGTCTTCTCATAGGCAATTTCAGGATCGACCAGATCGTTGTCTTGAACGTCTTCAGTGTCGGTGGGCTTGGGCTCTGTGGCCTTGTCTTCCTCGTGCTTGGGGGAAGCTTGGCGGGCACGGCAAGGTGGATTTGTACTTGCGGAATCGCTCGGTTTACGTTTCCAGGCCATGACATTGTCGGGATCGGTCACTTTTGTAGACGGACGAGATGTGTGAGTAGATCGATGTGCAGCTGGAGGGACTTGGTAACGAAGGAATCGAGAGTCGTTGCGGAAAGCTGGCGTTGATCCGTCAAGGATGTCGTCATTGGGGGCATGGGCCTATCGTCATCAGGGTCATAGACCCAGGGGATTTCAGACTTGTCCAAGAGTTCGCCATCAGGGCCTACAGCACAGTTGTCGGATGACATGGTGAGTTGAGGATGCGAAGATGAGAGCAAATGCACATACCTTTTATGCTCCCTTTAAGCGTCGCGGGCCCCTTCAAGTCTCTCCAACCCTGAGTATCACCGGGTTAGTGGAAAAACGTGAATCAGTGAATCATCGCGATTTGCATAGGTGAACGAGCAAGGCGGACGCTAGGGACAAGGTGGGGGGTTTGAGCGCACCAATGCAAAAAATGATGGGGGGGAGAATACCGGGAAAGGGTATGAGGAAGGGAGGGGAGTCGAGCTCAGAGGATCAGGGCATGAAGGCGGCCGGGAGTGCTGAAGGGGCCTGAATACATGTTGAAAAAATGTGTACTCACTGGTCTCACCATCAGTAAGTCCATGCACACTTCCAGCCCCAAGCATTTCCAGATCAGGGGATCGGCGGTGCGGCGCAAATTTGTGTACGTGAGAGGAGGGGAAGGGAGTTGGGTGCAGAGCCAGCAGAGGGTCATGTCGGGTGGGGGCGGAGGTCACCAGAAGCGTTGAAGGGTCTTGAACCTTGAATGCACGTTTGAGGCAATGTGGGTAAACACAAGGTCCACCTTGGGCAACTTGCAGAAGTCAGGAAGCACAAGTGGGCCCACTTGCTTTCGGGGCTGGCAGCTGTGCGGTTCGGAGGTTCAGACCGGGTCCGGACGGGTTCACCAGGTTCGGGCCCACCCCGAACCCGGAACTGGACTTTCAGTCCGGTTCAGCCCCAGTGCTGAATCTTGGACCGGACCTGGGTCCGGTTCACTCAAGGTTTGGGTCCGGACCAAAGTTTGGAACCAAACTGCGACATCCCTAATCAGAGGTAGCATGGTCAGTGAAGACTAGGATGGGGATGGTTGTTCCTTCAAGAAGGTGAGACCAGCAGCACAAGCCACACATAACTCCCAAGAATTCTCAATTATAAATGGGGTAGTTGTTACAATCCTAGGCCTATTTTCATTTTTTCTGCCTACTTGTTTTGCCTGCTCAGTCACTTATTCCCTACTCATTCCCTCATGTGTCATTCATGCCTCTACCCAGTCACCTGATGAGTCACTTAACCATTTCCCACCTTTCCATTACACACCCTTGCCACAGTCCTATTGTTTGCCCATTACTGTTGCACACCCAGATACCAGACAGCTAACCTAAGTGGCCTAGAAGTTGGCAGTCATGGATGGTCACAATAAAGTTTGACATGTTTTAAAGCACCAACAACCTTATTTTTGAGCAATCTGTAGCAGTGGATTTTCTGGGGGGGAGAGGGGAAAGAAAAGCTGATTATTCAAAAGAAATTATGTTTAAACACCCATATCTCCTGTGCTACTATTGCTATTGTCCATGCAATGCTGCTTGCTTTGAAGAAAACAGCCCAGCAAAGTGAGGATTGAGCTGGATGTCAGAATTGTCTGCAAGATGTGATTTGATAAGTGTTGCCAGCTCACTGGCCATGCCCACTGTTTTGAGACCAAGTGCTCCAGCAAGAATGATAAGGTCATCCTTGTATTTGTATAAGGACAGAGGATCTATGAGGGGGGAAAAGATAAGTTAAGAAATATAAATCCACAGATTACACACCAGTGAAGATCCTTGTCATGGTCTGCTCCCAGATTCAGGTCTGGCATGCAGCCTCCTGCTCAGCCTTTTGGGCCTCCTTCTCTGCAGCTTCTCTGGCATATATGGCCTTCTTCTGTGATTGGAAAGCATGAAGTTCCTTCATTGTTTTGTGAGTGATATAGCATGCAGATATCTTGACAGTATGATGATCCTTGCTCTTCTGCTTGCTAAGCAGCTCTGTCCTAGCCTCAGACAATGTGCACTTCATGATGGTACAATGGGCATCACTGGCATGAGCCCTTGCATCACTGGCATCAGCCCTTGCATTTGCCTAAAGGACCTCTCTCCATAAGTGTAAGGGTCATCTATAGACAAGCAACCTCCATACCCAGCTTCTCCTTCAAATCAGGGATTGGTGCTTGCATGTGGTCAAGGGCAGCAGAAATTGATAGTGCAGATAAAGATTTGAATTTCTGTGAGCAGGTGAAGTGACATGGTAAAGCAAGGTTGGGGGTGTTAGTGTCAACAGGGAAGTTGTCTGGTTGCTCAGGTGGCTTAGGCAGGTGAGTGGACATGGGGTATTCAGAAGATGTGGAGGATCTTGTCAACATGGGGGGCATAGATGGCATGAAAAGTGAAGGGAGTGAGATGCCTGAGGAAAGTGCAGGAGGCAAAACATGCAATGATGATAAGAAGGGAGATGCATGGGATGATAGTGGTTTGTAAGCAGAGTTATCTGAGTCTGAGTCATTGCAATCCATGTAGAGGGGGCACAAAGGCATGTCTGCCTTAGGGTCTGATTCATCTTCAGACTTGTCATCACCCAAATCTGAATCAGTATCACATATCAGAAGGAACAGGGGAAGATGAATAGTGTTTCAAGGTCCAGTCTATTGGACTGAAAAATTAGCCTTAACTGGACTGGACTTAACTGCAAAAGACCAATTTTTCGGTCCAGTCCAGTCCAGTCTAGTCCAGTCTTTGATCAGTCCAGTTATAGTCCAAGTGTTTTCAGATTTTTACAAAGACTGCAAAAAACCGGTCTAGACTGGTCTAGACCGGTCTTTTCAGTATTACTAAGCAGCTGTTTTCAACTTGACATATAGGACTCAGATGCATATGCACAATACTGAACTCAACTCTATTTTGTCAACTACTACTTCTATTCAATGACAAACCCTCAGAAGAAGGCTACTGCTACAGCTATCAAAACAAGGACAAAATCAAAGGCCCCTGCAAAGAAGCAAGGACCCACAAAGAGAAAGAAAGTACAAAGTACCCAAAAAAGAAGAAAACCAGAAGACGACAATTCAACCAACACTGATAAATCCTCTGACATAGAACCTACCCAACAGCCTCATAGAAAACACATGAAGAAATCAGTACTGAAGGATGTGGAGGTAGTTAATGATGAACCTGACAGTGTGATTGATCTAGCATCGGGCAGTAACAGTGATGACAGGGTGTTATCTGATGGAGAGGTATGACGTCAAGCCTGACCCTATGACACAAATATTAATATGCAGGAAAGGGTGATGGCCTTGAGACACAGCACCACATAGAAACCCCTGCAGAAGTGTTGACCAAGAAAGGCATGGCAAATGACCTTTGCCTTATGTTCACTGATAGCATCTTGGTAAAGTTTGTCAAAAAGGACAGGATATCTGTGTTGGAAAGGGGCTGGTGGTGCAAACCATACAGATAAGTAAATTGTTGTTTGACAGGTTATAGAACTTACAAAAACCATTAAGGGATGACAAAGAGTTCACTAAGACACATAGAAAGCAGAAAGCATTTCATATGGGTAGCAACTCATCCTGTCAGGTACACATCCATCAACATTATGAACTATACAAGGGGTGATGTGAAGAAGAAGGCATACCTGAGCATCATTGGGCAATCCCACGCTCGATTTGGAATGCGAGGCAGGAACCACAGATGCATGGCAAGGGTGCCAAGCAGGGGACATTGGACTTGATGGTAACAAAGGTGGTGGGACCACAGGTGTTCACACATGAGAACCTGATTCATGCCACTACTCAGTTTATCACTGTCGATGACCAGGTGAGACTTACTATTGAAGCCATGCCAAATATGTCTCAGTCATCTGTTAGTCATTTGCAGTTGCTGGCAAAGCAGTGTTTCGGAACTGTCTGGTTGCAATGCAGCCAAAGTCAGTATCGCTTGACCTACTGAGCTCCCATGATGTCATGACTCACCTACATAATGAGTTTGTATGTTGGGTGGGTAAGCTGGAGGCAGAAATCAAGGTCTTAGCATTTTTCGCAGCATGGAAAAAATAGTACTGACGTACTAGTGATAATCAAGGAGGCCCCAGGGTGTTAAGGCTTCAACAGGCCTTGATAGTATGACTTGTACTAAGAGTGAACTGGTGGCAAGTACTTGAAGATGGTAGAAGTCTCTAGTGTTGCTAGAGACGACTCTGAGTGGCTTATGTAAGAGATGAGGGAAAGGGGAGGCACAAGGGGAGCTTTCAAGAACATTGATATTGAGAATCAAGTCAAGCTTAGGGCTTGACTGTCGAAATACTGGGCGCTTATATACAGGCAGGCGAGTGCACGTGCTACAATCACTAAGGTAGGTAGTTCTGGTCAAGAGGGGCCTGTCTGTGACGTATGAAGGTCCGCTGGCAAGTGCTGCGGTCTGTATGAGTCGAACAATAGAGAATGAGCAAGAGCGAATGAGGGATCAGGGAATTGCCTAATCTATCCTTAACCAGGGAACAATGGTGGCAGGTCATTCCAAGAAGAGAAGCGTTGTCATGATGCGATGACGACCACAAGGTTTGAGGTTGATCCGAGGAGATCTGATCTCTGTGTGCCCATTCTGGTCTAATGGGCGTCTAGCATAAGCAACTACCCTTTAAGGTAGTCTGTATTGATGGTGACCCAATTAAGGGCCATGTCGCTATCCACGTCATCTGTGGAGCTCTGCATGGATGAGGGATTGTCTGCAGATCCTCCAGGAGAGGTTGACTGGTAGCCCTGACTCTGGGATGAGGTGCCAGCTATGGGCGATGAGGCTGAAGGGGTGATTGACTGGTAGCTGCCTTCTCTACTAGTGCGTTGGTGTATGGGTGCTGAAGAGGGACTAGTAGGTGATAGGGAGTGCTTGCGGGACACAGGACTGTTGGGTTTGGTGAGGTATTCCTCCCAAGGTGTGACAGGGGACTCTTCTGAAGACAGGGCATGCGTGTTGCCTCTAGGGACATCAGGTTCATAGTAGGTGGCTGGTTCTGGCTCTAAAGGCAGTGTGTCCTCCATGGGACTGTCTGGGTCTTCCAGTGGGTTCTCTACTGGGGGTGGCTCTTGGTACATCTCCATTGAGGAGTACTCCCAACGATGGATATTCCATGGGACAGGGACAAGGGGCTCGACTGGTGGCTGATCAAGGGGTGACAATGGTTTGGATGGTTCACTGGGCGGTAGTGGTGGCAGGTCTGGTAGGGGTGATGGGTTCAATGGTAATGGTCGCTTGGGCATGGATAGGGTGACAAGGAGGGGGTCCAACAAGGATGAGAAAAATTGGGGTGGATCATAACACAGGGTCTGTCTCAATAACCTTGGATACTTGGACTGTTGATACAACAAAGGCAGCATTTCTTGGTGTGACTGCACATTGGATTGAGATAAGGGAAGGTAGATGGATGGTGTGAGCAGAGGTTGTTGGCTTCCAGTCAATATTGGGTGACCACAGTGGGAAGAACCTGGGGCGATACGTCGTGGGAATCTTTGACTGGGTCGGGATAATGTGCAAGGATCAGTCAAAGGTACACAAACAAACACCTTCAACAAGTAACAGTTTTCTCAATAGCAGACACCTGCTCACTGCCATGCTCAACAATGCATCAAGTAACACAGCGCTTTGCACAATGGTTGAAGATATACACCTGCAGTGAAAGCTTCCCCACTGGTGGGCAGACAAGAAGCAGTTGCTGTAGGTTTTTTCATCTGTTGTCTTGTCAGTCTACTGACCACATTGCAGGTGTCTTGGCCATGTCATTAACCTTGCAAATGTTGCTGTAATGGACTACATAACAAAGATTGCAGCAGTGGAAATGACCACTGCCATTTGGGAGTATGACCCCTCCCTGCCCAATAACCATATGCTCAATGGTTCGCTTGACATTGTCGCAGCTATCCAGACACTTGCAATCAAGGTTTGTCCCTTCATATTATTTCTCTCCCACCACCTAACTTGTTGGCATAGATCCAGTCTTCTGGTCAGCACATCAAGGCATTCAAAGCCCTCCAGCTTGAGGTTGGACTTGTCAACTCCCTCATCATCCCCCTTCACAGCAACGTCAGGTGGGGAACAGCCTACCGAATGCTGAGTGTGTCATACAAACTCCGTCAGGTGTGTTTTTCCGCTTTCTTTGATTTCTCATTGTTGACACCAGGTGAAAAGGCTATCAACATCTTTGTCTCAAGTGCCGATCATCAATATGGCCCCATCACAACTATTCGATGTGAAGGACAAATCATCAAGCACATCCTATGGTCCGCCTTCGCATTATCTGAGGGGGACTGGGAAAGGGTGAAAGAAGCGGGGGAAATCTTAGACATGCATGAATGTTACCACCCCTTCTTGTAGAAACTGATTCTCCTCTGATTTTACAAGGACTCGAACTGAATTCAACAATATTTCTCTGCCAAGAAATGCCTGACCCTGTGGTGTGCTCTACCCACAATCGAAGAGCTTCAAACTGCCTGGGAGGCAAAGCGGGATAGTAATCGCTTCTCCACATATCAAACAGCAATCAATGATGGCCTTGAAAAACTGAACAAGTATTATTCGCAGTTCAATGAGAAGCTGGCCTATATCCTTGCTCTTGGTATGCCTTTCTTTGAGCTACAAATGTCTCAAACGATGCCTAACATTGATAAGCCCTCCACCCATACTTTAAACTTGCATACATCGAGGTCGCGTGGGGCAGACAAGCAGAACAGGAAGCCGAATGTAAAGCAGGGAACTTACTTGCCAAAAACTGGCAAGATGAGGCCGGAAGATACTTGAAGATGCAGTATGTGTTCATTCTTTGGTGGGTACCACATTCTAACTTGTATTTACATCACAGATGGAGTGTTACTCCAGGACCCAGCTTGTAGATATGAACCCGATGCCGGCTCCAACCCTCCTTGCCAAGAGTGATTCAATTCTCTCCGATTTCGATTGTCATCACCTCACATTGCTATCGGGCCAGGAGCAGGGATGGCAGGCAGAGCTACATCGATATCTTAAGGATATGCCAGCAAATGTCATGAAGGAGACTGACATCGTGGAATGGTAGCAGGTACACAGTTGGCTTTGATGTGCTCATTATCACCCATTTCTAACCACTTACAGGATAACAGACACCATTTCCCCACCCTCCGCCGTATTGCAATCAATTATCTTGCATGCCCTGTGTCCTCTGTTCCTTGCAAGTGGCTTTTCTCTGCTGGTGGCAAGATTGCAACAAAGCGTCATTCTCAATTAGGAGCGGCGCATTTTGAAGAACTGCAAGTCATGAAGTCCATGTGGAAGAATAACATTGCTGACCTTGCCACTTGGAACTTAAACCAGGTGGAGGAAATACATGATGAAATGGGGGAATATCAAGACTTGCTGGTTGCAGATGGGGAGTGCGGGAAGTGGGATGTTGAGGTCGATGCCATGTTATTTCACAGTATATAGGCTAATCTAGAGTACATTATCACTAAATGGAACTGGTAGACAAGGAATCGAAAGTGGCAGCAAGGGGACCACCTCTGTGTACACTCTTAGCAGGGAAGTGATCCCACATAACACAACTACTGTAGTCACAGTGTGAGCATGGTCAACATGCTGATAAGTTTCCAGAAACAGAGGAACCATGATCGATACACAAACATGGTCACTGGTGTTCTTCAATAGGCTTCTTTCGCTGTCAATCCATCTGTTGGTGACACCGTCAAATTCATTTGGGGTGCAAAGCTCAATCTGCTGATAAGTTTCCAAAAACAGAGGAACCACAATTGATGTGTGAACATGATCACTGCTGATAAGTTCCCAGAAACAGAGGAATGCGCAAACATGGTCAACCTGCTAATCTCTCAATGACATCATACTCCTGTATTCTTGTTGCAACTGCCCTACTTGTCTTTTATGATATGGGACACATCTTGGCTGGTATTTGTCATATATGTACCCCTTTATTGTACCACATATCCCTCTTTGGCCATTGTGCAACTCGCGCATGGTTTATATGGAAAATGCAAATATTGAATTGTAGGCACAGGGTAACGAAAGACAAAAAAATGTAGACGAAGATGTATGGTATTCGTTGATCACTTCCCTGTACCTAGTGTTGATGGGGTGGATCCCATACTAAGGAGGGACTGTCAGTGTCAGGGGAACCGATATACTTTCAACTACACACCGGTGCTTGATCTGCTTTGCAAATCACCATGAAACCCTGCTCGACATTTGTCATGTTCTTCGCCATCTCAAGGAAGGGCCCCCACTGGGCCAGGCCTGATCCTCCATGCCCACAATGAGATCCTATTCGGTTGTGGCCTGCACTTGTGTAGTGCTGCAGTCATCACCAGCATCCTGCTGGGTAATATGGTTGGTGGGCTCAGCTCTCTCACAAGCATATGCTTGATGTTGGGTTGGTGAAGGAAACACATGCAGCAGTAGCCATAGTGCTGTGCTTTGAGCTAAGTACAGTGATGGGGTCGGGAGGTGCTTTCAGAGTCTCATGCAGAAAAGACTTGGGTGTGTTCTTGAAAACACATTGATGAGATAGAATGCCGGAAGCTTGTCACAACTCACAAGTACAATGCGCTTGTTACTTTGAACAAAAGATGGTCAGACAACAAGCAAGAAGGGAGCAAACTGAAAGCTACAACCTTCCTGTTTGTTGTGCCGCTCTTCAGGTGAATGTCAATGGATGCTCTCCCTTTCTTGAGCCTTTTGAAAGGCAGGGATCTTCATGACATCATTGGGGGAGCAGGGATCTTCATGATGTTGTCAGGGATTGGAGATATTGTGGTCATGTCAAAGTTGTACTTTTGTCAAACAACTGGTCTTTACTGGTCAAGACTGGTCAAGACCTGTCCATGGACTGGTGCTAGACCAGAAAAGACCGGTCTTTTGGGGTCTGGTCCAGTCTCTGACCTTTTGGGCATCAGTCTAGACTGGTCTCAGTCCCGGTTAACCCCAAATTGGGTCCAAAAACCGGACCAGACCGGACTTTGAAACACTAGGTGTAGACAAGTTGGAAAGCATTCTTGAGCGTGCAGAGCAAAAAGTAAGGCTCTCATTTTATGTGACATATCAAGGCTATTCATTAACACCTCTTAGTACAAGGAGCACTACCTTGCAATGTATGGCAACAACCCTGCTCCCCCAACAAAGAAACGGCAAAATCTGACAACCTGCAAAGTAGGTGTATTGCTTTGCAAGCTGTCTGATGATGAGGACCAGGACGAGACCTCAGACATTGGGGATATTTCCAGCAATCCACACACCCCATGGCATGGTGACTTCCATGGATACCTGAACTCAAAGGACCAACTTGGAGTGATGACTATTGTTGAATGGTGGGGTGTACGTATTCAAAACAGCTGTCCTACCTGCATGCTGATTTGCTGTGGCCACAGTGGAATGCGCCTTGATACCCTGTCTGGGCATCTCTTGCCCAGGACTATCTTCCTGTTATGGCATCATCAGTCTCAAGTGAGCATGCATTCTCATCTGCAGGAATCACCATCAGCAAACACTGTAGCTGACTCAAGGCGGATATTGTTGAAGCTCTGCAGTTCATGAAATGCATATACTGCCAAGATCTCCTTTTCTGTGAAGAGCCCAGCACTGCACTTGAGGCTGAGGAGTCATGTGAGGATATTGGTGGTACTGTGGAGGGAGGCAATGGTCATGGCAAAGTGGGGGGAGAGAGGGGTTGGGACAACTTGCTTGGTGACCTTGAGGACAATGAAGGCTTCCAGGATATTGACAGTGACAGTGTTTTTGTTCAGCCCATTGTGTAGAAACTGGCAACGCGTCAATCAATTTTTGCTCTGAAGCCTGTGTCGTAAATAAAGAGTGAGTTCTGGGCACACAATGGCCTCAGAACACGTGGGTAAGCATGGGAACTGGTGGTATTGAGGATATACTGCTACTCACCTCAGAACACATGGGTAAGCACAGGAACTGAGGGTACAAAGGCCAACTACTCTATGGTATATAAACAAGTGATTAAGGTTCTAACTAAGTGAGTGTGCAGTGTGCAACTGTCACAGCTAAGGAATGTAGGATTTCAGTGTACATGGATATCTAATCGATCTGCTTGCGCGTGCCATTTGCTACACTCCCCCTCATTTCGCAAACAGTCTGGGCACTGCAGCAAAATGTCTCCAAACAAAGATGGGGGCGCGCAAGGATTGTATTCAGCGGCTGTGGCCGCACATTGAACTTCTGTGCTGGTGGGCCAGCGTGTGGACAGTGTGGGGATGTGCGTGACTGCATGTGATGCGAGTGTGACGGCCACCAAACGGCCACATTGCGATGCCATGTTGCAACGTTATTGCCTCTGCATCACCCAGAACAACGCCATGCCCTCTCGATGGGCCTCGAAACAAAAAGCAAGTGGACTCCTTGATGGCAGGATGGGATGGAAAGTGCATGGGTCAAGGTGCATGGTTGACCTCTTGTGACAGTGCTGCCTGACTGACTTGGCTTTGTGCAGCTTTTCTTGTGGGTGACAATGCCTGGTGCGGCGTCCATGGCCTCAACAGGCCCTTTCGACTCGATGGTGTCTTTTCTGGCAGGTTTTCCTCCAGGATCCCAGGTGGCCAGGGCACCCTCATCCAGGTCCCTTTGTGGTGGCACACCGTGCTCGCCTTTGCCCTTGTTGGGACTCCCTTGTGGCATCGCGCAGTGTTCATGCTCGCACTCTGGTGGCAGCGCCTTGGGCCTGCGCCCGCTATCTTGCAGCAACGCCTCTACGCGTTCGCCTTTGCCTGTCGATGGCATCTCGATGTCGTGCTCGACTTTTCATGGCAGCACCTCAGGCGGTGGCTCATGTGCATGCTTGCGCTTGTGGTTTTGCAGCGGCATCCCAAGCGTGCCTTTGTCTCCTTGTGGCACCTCTCATGGTGGTTGCGTGTCGACTTCATGTCCGCGCCCGGCTTCTTGTGCCCATGACACCAACGCCTTGGGCTTAGCGGCGCTGGCTGTCTCAGCCTTGTCAGTGGGTCCAACGCTGACGGTATCCTTGGCTAGGGCTGGTGCAACGCCCGTAACCGGCAACACTCCCCCTTGTTTGTGTGCATCAACGCACAAGGGTTCAACTTCCTTCGCGTCCACGTCTGTGACTGTGCATGCAGGCCCAAGACTGTCAAGGTCTCCAGGGCTACTGTGATCTCCAGGGAGGAAAGGTGAGTCGCTTGATGCTGATGCTCCCCCTGATTCCTGCAGGTCTTCATCGGGTGGCTTCAAGGGTTCAGGGCGGCGACTGTCTTTGGTGGCACGCCACTCGATGGCAGCAGCTTCTCCATGTGGCGAATTCTCGCGTGCAAGGGTGTCAGGTGAAAATGAGAAATGTTGAGGGGTAGGCAGGGCAGCATGCAGCTCACTCCCCACAGATGGTAAGTTAATGTTTTGCTCCCCCTCGAGCTGTAATGCTGACCCGAAATAGATATCCGGATCGACAATGATGACACCCAGGTTGGGCCATGGATTGGGGTGCATACGAGCACCCTCATCAAAGACAGGCCTCCACGCCTGATGCACGCGGACTCGGGCCTTCAGAATGACAGACGCTGGCTCCCAAGCAGTGGAGCCCGCCTTTGCGGGTCAGGGAGGTCAGGAGGATGGCCATGCGCCTCTCCGATGGGCATCTGGCCCTCATATGTCCGTGCCGATATCAGGCCCATCTGGCCAGTCACGCACCGCGGTGCCTTGCCTGGGAGCGACTCCAACAACCCTCCAACTCCGGTGGGGGCTTGGGTCTGCTTGGGCTGCTGGCAAATGGGAGGTTTCATGGCCTTGTTTGGCAGCGGCGGTGTGGCCTCAGTGCCGAACTCAAGAAGGGCCAGGATCTGCAGGGCCGCGCCCCACAGTGGCTTCAGTAGCTGGGCCCAGATGATGTACCACAGAACCCAGAATCGCTCCGGGAGCATCTGGTTCTGCCTCTCGACGGCACATTCTCTGCGCAGGGTGATGGTTCGGAGGTCCTCCTCCTCCTCATCCAGTGCTCCTGTGTTGGCGGCTGGTGAGCGCTGCGTGCTAGCAGCCTCTGGGGTAGTGGGTGGTATAGGTGATGGCAAGGTGAGTGATCCAGTGTCCTCTTGTGTGGTAAGGCAGCTGACCCCAGGACCTTGCAGTTCGACACGAGGACTGGCATCCCCCTTGACACTGGCAGCTTTCCTAGTGGCCCCATCCTCCTCCACCTTGAGCAAGCGATCCTCCTCCACATCCTTCAAGACTTCTGGCCCCATGCCTTCGGGGTGCATGGGCGCATTTGGGGTTTCTTCCCGCGTTGAGTCCGGCTCCAAGTGAGTGACTCCTTCTGGGTTATTCGCATTCAGGTCACCTGGCTGCCCCTCTTTCAGGTCCAGCTCTGCACGGTCGTTGAGTGCATGAGCACCTTCATCGATGGCATCTGGCTCGTCTGCAAATGCTGGCTGACTGAGCTCTTCAATCAGTTGCTCCCACCGCCCCTTCGCCGTTTTGTGGTCGATCAATCGAAGGAAGATCCAGTCTGGGAGCCTTGGGGACAGGAGGCCTCGGATCACAACGTCTTTGCGCTTCCACACCTTAATGGCTTTGCTTTCCGCATTTGTGGGGTGGGCTGCGTCCTTTGGAACTGGACATGTGTTCGTTCCATTGAAGTGGCCCCAGTGGTGTGTGGCCTGCATGGCCTCTCGGAAACGCGTGGCGAAGGTGGCCCAGTTGCTACCATCTTCATTGAGGAAGGGGACAGTGTCAGGGAGTACTGGGAAAGACAT
>Ga0307510_10003406_pt1 | contig 18560 bp, 15 predicted proteins | sample 12_EM_MG_FD_207224 | JGI IMG/M metagenome (GOLD analysis project Ga0307510, IMG submission 207224) | Populus trichocarpa ectomycorrhiza microbial communities from riparian zone in the Pacific Northwest, United States - 12_EM | ecosystem: Host-associated > Plants > Roots > Unclassified | place...
TGCAATCAAGGTTCCGGGTCAGCCCTTGTTATTTGTCTCTCCCATCTAACTTGTTATTATAGATCCAGTCTTCTAGTCGGCGCATTGAGGCATTCAAAGCCCTTCAACTCGAATTTGGAATTGTCAACGCCCTCAGTATCCCCCTTCATAGCAATGTAAGGTGGGGAACTGCCTATTGGATGCTGAGTATGTTGTACAGACTCCGTTGGGTATGGCTTTTTTTCCCTTTGATTTCCCATCACTAACGTCGAATGATAGGCTATCAATCTCTTCATCTCCAGTGCTGATCATCGCTATGGCCCTATCACAACCATTCGATGCGAAGGACAAGTTGTCAAACACATCCCATGGTCAGCATTTACGTTTTCCAAGAGGGATTGGGAAAGGGTGAAAGAAGCAGCGGAAATCTTAGATGTGTGTGATTCACATCACCATTCCTTTCTGTAAAACTAACTCTTCTCTGATGTCCCAAGGACTCTAATGGGGTACAGCAGTACTTCTCTGCTGAGAAGCGTCCGACACTATGGCGTGCTCTTCCTGCAATCAAGGAGCTGCAAACTGCCTGGGAAGCCAAGCGGGATGATGCTCGCTTCTTGGCCTATTGAACAGCAATTGACAATGGACTTGCAAAGCTCAGCAAGTACTATTCGCGGTTCGACGAAAAGCCTGCCTATGTCATTGCACTTGGTACGTCTTTCTTTACGCTCCAAGCTTCTTAAATGCCTTCCACTTACTGACTTCCATAGCGCTGCACCCATACTTTAAACTTGCCTACATCGAGATTGCATGGGGTGGACCAGTGGAACAAGAAGCCGAATGCAATGGGGGGAACCCACATGCAAAGGATTGGCAAGACGAGGCCCAGAAGATACTCGAACGCACGGTATGTACCCATTCTTTGGTGGGTTCTGCATATCTAACTTATATTGGCATCACAGATGGGGTGTTACTACAAGAGCCAGCCGAATCTGAAACCAACACTGACTCAAGCCCCCAATGATAACAATTCAGTCCTTTCAGAGTTCGATCGTCATCAGCTCATGTTGCTATCGGGCCAGGCGGGAGAAGGATGGCAGGCTGAGCTGCGCCGATATCTTAAGGACATGCCCACAAATGTTACGAAGGATACGGACATCGTGGAGTGGTGGCAGGTGTGTAGTTGGTCCTGATGTGCTTGGTATTACTCATTTCTAATGACCTACAGAATAACGGACATCATTACCCCACCCTCCGCTGTATCGCAATCGATTTCCTTGCATGCCCAGCTTCCTCCATCCCTTGCGAGTGGCTGTTCTCTGGTGGTGGCAAGATCGCAACAAAGTGTTGTGCTCAGTTAGGAGTGGCACGTTTCGAAGAGCTGCAAGTTATGAAGTTTGCATGGAGAAATAATATCGGGGACCTTGCTGCTTGGAACTCAAGCCAGGTGGAGGAAATAGATGACGAATTGGAGGAATATCAGGACATGCTGGCCGCAGATGGGGAGCAGGCAAGGTGGGATACTTAGGTCGAGGACTTGAGGTTGTTTTATTCCACAAATATATAGACTAGTCTAGACTCCAATAATACCAAGTTGAACTGGCAGAAATTGCGGCGGCATCAGCAGGAGTCGCACATGCTTGCACCACAGAAGCATCCCATACGCCCATACAACTGGCTACCAACACGCGTTTTCGAGTTCTTTGGGAATGCGGCCTTAGTTTCTCTTCATTTCTTTCATCCTTCCTCGTATGTGTGGACTGTACGTCTATGTTACAGTGGCGAAAGCATGCTTGGTAATGGTCCCCCTTTTTGACCCTTATGCTGGTCAGTGCACTTAGGTGAGTACTACTGAACGATACAATGCCAGCTCACGCAGACTGTCACTCCCCAAACATGTGCAGGGAAAGGGTTGTATGCCATACTGCAATGAAGGCTGGCACACTAAGCAAGTATCCAATAAACATCAATTTCAACGAACAGATTACTGCCATCCACTGTGCAAAGGGTCTAGGGCCATACGTCCTCTCCATTTCTCTGACGAGTTGTGTCATTTACAGGCAAGATTTGAATGCTATTACCCCCCTGCTGGCAGCGCCCCCACCTCCTCTTGCTGCTGTACTGCATCCACTTCCTATCCCAGCAAAACCTGTCAACATGGTGCCCAAAGATGCTGCAATAATATAATCGGGACCACAGCCTCCATCGATGTATCCCACACCTGTCATGCTTCCTCCACTTCATTACCCGTTGGCCAGTCACAGCGGCACTCTTATTCTTCAACTCAAGAGCCGTGGCCTTGCACACAGCCTGCACTTCAGCCTACTCACATTCATGATCATAACCTAGTTGACAAATCTGCACCACCTTGGCAGCTGTGCGATGCTTGGCCTTCGCAAAGTCAACCGGAGCTGCGTTCTTCGCTCCTTGGCCCTTGTGCCAGCCCCCAGTACATCTTCTCTTCATTAGGATGTTTGAGAGTCTAACCAACAAGCTGTGTCCAGCATCCGATCTCACTCCAGGTGCAGCTACCAACGGACACCACCAAGCTGGAGTAGATGGTCGATGGTACAGTCATGACGACACCCAAGTTACTCTCATACGAAAACCCAACTTGGTCAATGTCCCATTTCCCACTGACCTTGTCCATCTTCGCATTTGGGACGTTCTGAATTCCGAGTTTCATTCCACCTGATGCGATTGCCACTTAACGGCAAGATGCTCACGCGCTCATCAATCACAACACCATCGTGAGGTACAACCTTGAGGACGAAGATCTGCTCGTGCTGAGTGTGTGGGACCCAAAGAAAAAGTAGATGACAGCGAGTGTGAGGGTGAAGGGACAGTAATGACATTTGGCAGTAGCTAGGATACAATACAATAGAAGAGCGTGAAATGGGAAGACATATGAATGAAAAGGGAGACCAAGGGGATGTACAAAACATCGAAAAGGGCTACAAATGCCCTAATTCCGAGACCACAGCATGCACCATCCTTATACCACAGAAGCAATCCCACATGACATGACCAGCCACTTGGGTATTACCCATTACCACAATGATGCGGTCGCCGAGCATCAAGACAAACAAAATTGAATGATACACTTGAGTCTTGACGGCGTTGTTGAGTCTTGATGGCATTGACGCAAAAAGACCAGGACAATGTCAAACACATTTCCTGATAACATATTAATGAGATAGTGCCATGAGCTTGATAACAAATATAACGCACCTGTTACTCTGAAAAAAAAAAAAACAGAAGACTGAAAGACTGGTGAAGACTGGTCTACAGACTGTAGGTAGACTGGTATGGACTGGTCTTCATCAGTCCGGTCCAGTTATTTACCTTTTCATAAAAGTTCTGGACCGGTCTCGGTCTTGGTTAACCCCAAATTAGGTCCAAAAACCGGACAGGACCGGACCTGAAAACACTATGCATGCTCTTGCCAGTGGTCAAGCAGGTTAACAACTACCATTCCACTTCACCTTTTGCTCCTTTGCACATTCCAGATAGCATGCTTGGGTTCTATTTTGCCTATTGATACCTTTCCATTCTCAAACTTACATGCAGACATTAGTCCTTGTTAAACAATATAAGGCAACCATATATCTTTTCCCCTCTTATATAGAGATGGCATATTTATTGGGTCTTACAAGGGGTTGGCAGCCCCCTTGGATAGTTAACCCCAGACTGGTAAGACCTTCTAAGACTTGGTTGTATCAGATAAGCACAGCCCAGAACTCAGTCTTGGATTGCAAGAATATTACCTATCAGTTATGATCTTGTATGGTACCACCTAGCAATACAAGGAAACTGCATATTTTCCCCCCCTTGCATAGAGATGACTTATTCATTGGATATTCCAAGGGGTTGGCAGTCCCCATAGATAGTCAATTCCAGACTGGTGAGGCCTTCCAAGACCTGGTTGTATTAGGTGGGCACAGCCCAGAACTTAGTCTTGAACCTGGATGAATTGCAAGAATAGTACCCATCTGGTTATGATCTTATATAGTACCACCTAGCAATACAAGGAAAGTATATATCTATCCTTCTCCTTACATAGAGATGACTTATTCATTGAGTATTCCAAGGGGTTGGCAGTCCCCATGGATAGTCAATTCCAGACTGGTGGCCTTCCAAGACCCAGTTGTATTAGGTGAGTGCAGCCCAGAACTCAGTCTTAGTATTGCAGTGATGGCTTCAAATAGTGTTGCTGCAACTTGGCTAACCATGAGTTGACTTACTATGCCACAGCTTATCCCAGATACAGCTTGACAGACCACAGCTTTTCACTCTGTAGCCATGACTACTTGACTTGAGTCACAACTTTGAGTCAGCTCAGGCATTTAAAAAAAAAAAATCTATTGTGACAGAGCACTTCTGGATGGAGCTATTCACATCTTACAAGCCCAAGATATGACTTAAAACCCTTCTCAACCTTCATTGACACCCTTCTTGCCCTCCCAAGACTCAATGTTGCCCTCCCAGAACTTGACATCCCCCCTCTTGCACTGTGTAAGATTGTGCTCTCCTTGGCTTGCCACATTGTTCTTGTCACATATAATGCCAAACATGGGATGATCAACTGGCACCACTACTGCATCATGGTCAAGCCATATGGTGACTTGTGGTGCATGCAGCACACCTTCCAGCTCAGCTGCACAAGTGCAAGCAAGATGTCAGTTCTGGGAGCACACAGATTAGGTCAACATGGCAGTACTGGCCATTATGTGATGCCTGAGAGCAGCAATAACAGGCAGTGTGATCAAGCTTGGCAGGTGGTGGAAGGGTGGGGGTAGCAGGAATGCTGGTGGAACAATATCCTGGTGTGTAGCTCAGTATGATGACCAAGGATGAGGCAATATATCCTGAAGAGAAGGTGACCATAATTTGAACTTCAAGGGTGGCTTTTCAGACAGCAGGGAACCACCACATCAACAGACCTTCATGTTCTTGTTCATCTCTTTCAAATCTGGCAATGTGGTGTACTCCGCACATGGCAGTGGGCAGGCCTGCACCACAGAATCATGGACCCAGTCCAGCATCACTAAAGACTTTCATTTCTGTGCATTGTGGTCATCGTTGCCTGGTCAAAAGTACTGTATACGATATCAGAGTTGACAACTGACTGTGAGGTTCCAATCAAGATGGCATTCCAGGCATGTCTGCAGGTTGCAATGACACCGCTGGTGCGCCTGTATTGTGGTTGCATGAACCACTGTTGCATCGAGATGGACAGGTCAGGTGCAGTGTTGGGTTTGGCTTGAGACTGACTGCCCAATCCGGGCAAGCTGGCAGCGGATGCTGTGAGGAGGTTGTGCAGGATGATGAAGATGTAGATGACTGTGTTGGTGCGTAATATTATGACGACAGGGGGCAGAAGTCAAGGTGAACCACACAGTGATCATGGACCGAGTAAAGTTGCAGCATGATGAGCCAAACACTTTGTTGTGTAGTGGGTAATAGATGCTACTCACCATGACACTTGATGCTTCATCTTGTTAAGGGCCAAGGACCCTAAGGTGCGACGTGCACGGGTTTGTATAACGGCGGCAGGACTTGTACTTCAAGGGATCGCAGGTAGCGAACACTGGCCCTTGGATGCACTGGTATGACGGGTCTGCACGCGTGCAAGACACTAGTGGGGATAATGAAAGATGTAGAGAAGAGTCTCGACGACGTTCGAGACGACTTAGGAGGGATGCGGGCGAAAACTGAAAGCGCAGTGGAAGCTACAACACTTGGGATTAAACCAAGTCAGGCTTAAGGCCCAACTCTAGGAAAACGCGAGGGTTTATATACATGTGAAGAGGCTGTATGACTCGAGTCTAATACGATAGGTACCTGTACTAGTAACGAGTCATGGGTCAAAAGATGGAGTCACATACTGCGGAACTGACTCACGCGTGAAGGTAACAAGGAGGGAGTCAGTATAAGTCACAAAACGAGGCTATGAAGAAGATATAGTGAGCGGGCCGAGAATCCGGAAGCGAAGCTTAGGTAAACGAATAGAGACGAGTCAGGGATAGGGATAGGGTCATGTGAGGTCAGGTGATGGAGTATCAGGTGATGCACAGGTGACTGGGGAGCAGGTGACGTAGAACAGGTGACTTTGAGGAGCAGGTGACTGGAATGGCATGTGACTGGTCATGTGGGTGGTCAGGTGACTAGTCAGGTGATTGGTCATGTGATCGAGATGGATGGGTGGTTGGTCACGTGATGGGAAAGGCTTAGTAAGCAGGTGGAAAATGAAAAATGCACTCTGCGTAAGCCCAAGAATGTAACACATCTCCTGGAGTCCTCCCATTTGACTAGTGTTTTCAGGTCCAGTCCTGTCCGGTTTTTGGACCTAATTTGGGGTTAACCAAGACCGAGACCGGTCCAGAACTTTTATGAAAAGGTAAATAACTGGACCGGACCGATGAAGACTGGTCCATACCAGTCTACCTACAGTCTGTAGACTGGTCTTCACCAGTCTTTCAGTCTTCTGTTTTTTTTTTTTTCAGAGTAACAGGTGCGTTATATTTGTTATCAAGCTCATGGCACTATCTCATTAATGTGTTATCAGGAAATGTGTTTGACATTGTCCTGGTCTTTTTGCGTCAATGCCATCAAGACTCAACAACGCTGTCAAGACTCAAGTGTATCATTCAATTTTGTTTGTCTTGATGCTCCGCAACCGCATCATCGTGGTAATGGGTAATACCCAAGTGGCTGGTCATGTCATGTGGGATTGCTTCTGTGGTGTAAGGATGGTGCATGCTGTGGTCTTGGAATTAGGGCATTTGTAGCCCTTTTCGATGTTTCGTACATCCCCTTGGTCTCCCTTTTCATTCATATGTCTTCCCATTTCATGCTCTTCTATTGTATTGTATCCTAGCTACTGCCAAATGTCATTACTGTCCCTTCACCCTCACACTTGCTGTCATCTACTTTTTCTTTGGGTCCCGCACACTCAGCACGAGCAGATCTTCATCCTCAAGGTTGTAGCTCGCGATGGTATTGTGATTGATGAGTGCATGAGCATCTTGCCATTAAGTGGCAATCGCATCAGGTGGAATGAAACTTGGAATTCGGAACGTCCCAAATGCAAAGATGGACAAGGTCAGTGGGAAATGGGACGTTGACCAAGTCGGGTTTTCGTATAAGAGTAACTTGGGTGTCGTCATGACTGTACCATCGACCATCTACTCCAGCTTGGTGGTGTCCGTTGGTAGCTGCACCTGGAGTGAGATCGGATGCTGGACACAGCTCGTTGGTTAGACTCTCAAACATCCTAACAAAGAGAAGATGTACTGGGGGCTGGCACAAGGGCTGAGGAGCGAAGAACGCAGCTCCGGTTGACTTTGCGAAGGCCAAGCATCGCACAGCTGCCAAGGTGGTGCAGATTCATCAACTAGGTTATGATCGTGAATGTGAGTAGGCTGAAGCGCAGGCTGTGTGCAAGGCCACGGCTCTTGAGTTGAAGAATAAGAGTGCCGCTGTGACTGGCCGACGGGTAATGAAGTGGAGGAAGCATGACAGGTGTGGGATACATCGACGGAGGCTGTGGTCCCGATTATATTATTGCAGCATCTTTGGGCACCATGTTGACAGGTTTTGCTGGGATAGGAAGTGGATGCAGTACAGCAGCAAGAGGAGGTGGGGGCGCTGCTGGCAGGGGGGTAATAGCATTCGAATCTTGCCTGTAAATGACACAACTCGTCAGAGAAATGGAGAGGACGTATGGCCCTAGACCCTTTGCACAGTGGATGGCAGTAATCTGTTCGTTGAAATTGACATTTATCGGATACTTGCTTAGTGTGCCAGCCTTCATTGCAGTATGGCATACAACCCTTTCCCTGCACATGTTTGGGGAGTGACGGTCTGCGTGAGCTGGCATTGTATCGTTCGGTAGTACTCACCTAAGTGCACTGACCAGCATAAGGGTCAAAAAGGGGGACCATTACCAAGCATGCTTTCGCCACTGTAACATAGACGTACAGTCCACACGTACGAGGAAGGATGAAAGAAATGAAGAGAAACTAAGGCTGCGTTCCCAAAGAACTCGAAAACGCATGTTGGTAGCCAGTCATGTGGGCGTATGGGATGCTTCTGTGGTGCAAGCGTGTGTGACTCCTGCTAATGCCGCCGCAATTTCTGCCAGTTCAACTTGGTATTATTGGAGTCTAGACTAGTCTATATATTTGTGGAATAAAACAACCTCAAGTCCTCGACCTAAGTATCCCACCTTGCCTGCTCCCCATCTGCGGCCAGCATGTCCTGATATTCCTCCAATTCGTCATCTATTTCCTCCACCTGGCTTGAGTTCCAAGCAGCAAGGTCCCTGATATTATTTCTCCATGCAAACTTCATAACTTGCAGCTCTTCGAAACGTGCCACTCCTAACTGAGCACAACGCTTTGTTGCGATCTTGCCACCACCAGAGAACAGCCGCTCGCAAGGGACGGAGGAAGCTGGGCATGCGAGGAAATCGATTGCGATACAGCGGAGGGTGGGGTAATGATGTCCGTTATTCTGTAGGTCGTTAGAAATGAGTAATACTGAGCACATCAGGACCAACTACGCACCTGCCACCACTCCACGATGTCTGTATCCTTCATAACATTTGTGGGCATGTCCTTAAGATATCAGTGCAGCTCAGCCTGCCATCCTTCTCCTGCCTGGCCCGATTGTTGCGATCCTGGGCCCTACCACCAATTTTCCGCTAAATTCCACCATTTTATTTCGCGCTCTCAGTCACTTGTTCCCCACTTGTTCCCTCACATGCTGCTCGGACCGTTACCAAATCACCTGAGGAGTCACCTGATAGATCACCTGGCCATTCTGCAGTCAACTATCACATGCCATCACTCCGCAGTCCGCAGCATCCTGCCACGTCACTATTTAACTCCTTTTGGATTGCCAGCTCATGATGTGCTATTCTTAGACCGCCAGCTCATGATGGAGCCATACTTAGAACTGCCATGTCATGATATACCTTACTAAATATTTCCATATTTCTTTGTGACTCCTGTGACCCGTTACTTCTCACTTGTATATAAGTGCTTGTACTTTTAGCAGTTAGGCCCTAAGCCTAACTTGGTTTTCAATCCAAGACTTGTAGCTTCCACCCAGGACTCTCAGAGTCAAACAGCCCGAACCCTTAGTTGCTTCAATCCCCTCTTGAAGCTCTCCCCTTCATCATCTATCAGAACACTCAGGAGTCGCCCTTATCATCAGGGACTTACTCATTATACTGTGTAGCCAACCGGTACCGCGCTACTCACATGATCATTGCCTCAGGAGGACAACCCACTGAGCAATCCCAGTCGTCGCCAAACCAACCCACGCATGTCGCATCTTTAAGGCCCTTGGACCTTAACACAAGTTAGGCTTTCCTACAAACTCTTGAAACACAGAGTTGTTACCACTGTGGCGACCACCCAGACATACATACTTAGCAATGAGCCTACACAAATCTTCAGGAGACAACAGGACGATCTCCCAGAACACATTAAAGTCAACGTATACTTCGACGATCAAGGACCAGGACATCCCGACACCAGATACTACCTTGATACCCCAAGAAGACAGCACGCGCCTATTGAATTCATCGAGGCCAACGGAACCTACTATTGGGTTAGACTTTGCTTCAGACAAAACCAGTGGGAAACCAATCAATCAGGCATATACAACGGACCAGACATCGGCTGGTGGATCATATCAGACCCTCAACATCCCAACCACAGCATTTACCAACAAGAGGCCAGCATCCCTCTCACTATTGCAGCAGTTACCACAGCACTTCAGCAGCTTCCTACCCGCCCCAACACCCCAGATCATCCAACCGCAATGGAAGGACAACAGGAAGGAATTAACGTCGCTACTGGTCAAATCCAGCAAGAAGCACAGAGGATCAATGTCGTCACGAACACCTCTAATGGCGCACTCAAAGGAAATCCTCCATTTATATTCGATGGAGACAGAAACAAAACTACCAAGTTCCTACTCAGTTGGGATGTATGGTTCGCATTGAACCAAAACAACAACACCATGAAGAAACCTTACTCCAGAATCGTAGCTATGCTCAGCTACATGGACGGCACTCACATAGATGCCTGGAAAGGAGAACAACTCATAAAACTTAACAAAGCCATGGATGACGGAGCCCAAGATACAGATGAAGATCTCTGGACCGACTACCTGAATCAATTCGGAAATGCCTTCATTAACCAAAATCGCCAAGCCAAAGCTTACCAGGAGTTATGCAAACTTAAGCAAGGAGACAGTCTTGACAACTTCTTCGCCAAATTCAAGCAACTTGCCTTCGAAGCAGACGTTCCCCTAGACGACAAGGGAACCATCGAAACTCTCAAGCACGCTATGACTCAAGGACTCACTAGCGCCATCATTAACTCCCCCACTTTTGATCCTACCGCTAAAGACCCTTGGACCTTCAAACAGTGGGAAGAACAGGCCCGCAAATCCCATCTCAAATGGAAGGCGGCAGCCGAGTTCACCCAGAGACGTCAGGGACTCTTCCAAGCATTCAAACTGGCCCCTAGGCAGGTCAACAATCCAGGAAGAGGCGGTTATGGAAGGAACAACAACTGGAGGAACAAAAACGATCGACGCACCACCTCTCAAGGAGGATATCATATGGATGTCGACGCTACAGTCATCAACGACACCGCTGACAGAGGACAACAGCACTCCGAAGCCAAGAAAGCAGAACTCATGAGAAGCAACTTGTGCTTCTACTGCAAAATCAAGGGACACCGAGCCAAGGATTGTCGCAAGAAACAAGCTGACCGTGGTAACTTCAGCAGTCGCTCCAACAATACTAGGGAATCCACTAGGGTCCACGCTGCACCCATTATGCCAGACTTCAGCAATCTTGACAACCTCGCTGAGTACATAAAGGAGAACATGGACTCCTTTGACGAAGAGACTAAACTGGACTTCATCGGGAAACTCATGCCAAAGGATTTTCCTGAGGCCTGAAACTAGCTGCCTTAGTTAGGGCTTTCCGACTCGATAGTGTGTTTGTAAACAAATCGAATTCAATACAACTTAAAGTTCCAATCACACACTATCGAGGGATGGCAGAAGAAACAATCTTGCTCGACACTGGAGCAACAGAAAACTTTATCAACCAGACAACTATCAACAAACTTCGCTTAGGAACCAAAAGACTCCCTTACTCACGGGCAGTATACAACGTCGATGGAACTATGAACCGAGCTGGGACTATCACTAGGGCTTGCAACCTACTTGTCACTCAGGGAAACAAGAAGGAACGAACAAGATTCTATGTCACAAATCTAGGTCGCGACAGAATGCTCTTTGGCTACCCCTGGTTCAAGAAATTCAACCCAGACATCGACTGGGAGAAAAGCAAACTCAAAGGACCAAAAGTACAAATCGAAACCCTACTCCACGGCACCCTTCAACATGCAAAGACATGGCTCAAACAGAAGAACCTAGAAAACGAAGACCTCATCCTGGAGGCACAAACATGCGCTCTATGGTTGGGAGTTACTCCTTCAGAAATGAGGGAAGGCCCGGTAGAGATCAGTCGCACCCACATGGCAGTCGAAATGGCCCATAAGTACGCATCGGAACATGGGAAGGAGGAAGTCACCCTCCCGGAAGAATTCAAACGTCATATGGCATTATTTTCAGATGAAGAGGCAAACAAGTTCCCACCAGCCCGCGGAGACGGAGACCACAAAATCGTACTCATGGACACTGCCCCTACTCACTTCAACTGCAAAGTCTACCTGCTCTCAAGAGATGAGCAGGAAGCAGAGAACAAATTCATCGATGAAAACTTGGAAAAAGGTTACATCGCACCATCGGACTCCCCCTACGGCTTTTCCACCTTCATGGTCCCTAAGAAAGACTCGAAGGAGAAAAGATACATCATTGACTATTGCCCCCTCAACGCAGTCACCCGGAAGGATGTTACCCCACTCCCAAACCTCAAACAGTGTATCGAAAACTTGCAAGGAATGGAACTATTCAGCAAGTTCAACATCCGCTGGGGCTACAACAACATCCATATACAGGAAGGTGATCAATGGAAGGCCGCATTCAAAACACATCGGGGACTATTCGAACCCAAAGTCATGTTCTTTGGGATGAGTAACTCACCAGCCAGCTTCCAACGATTCATGAACGGTATTCTTGAAGAACTATACGAATACTTTGAGAAGAAAGGCATACATGACATACGGCGCATCCTCCAGAACTACATGGACGACTGTGGTATAGGCACCCTCCTCAAAGATTTCAAATTACATGTCGAAATCATTCACTTCCTATTTGACCTACTTGCACGCCACGGCCTACACCTCAAACTATCAAAATCCGTCTTCATGCAGCCACAAATGGACTTTTTAGGCGTCCGGATCTCCAAGGAAGGAGCTACTGTTGACCCAGCCAAAGTTGCTGGACTCAGGGACTACCCACGTGTACTCAAAGACAAACGACAAGTTCGCGGATTCCTAGGAGTTGCCGGATACCACCGCATGTTCTGCCCCAACTTTAGTATCATCGCCGCACCTCTCACAGCACTTACCAGAAAGGACGTACCATTTGAATGGGGACCCAAGCAAATCGAGGCCCAAGACAAACTCATCACCCTAATCACCAGCACACCCATCCTAGCCAGACCCAACCCAGACAGACAATTCGAACTCGAAACCAACGCTTCACAAGTCGGTACAGGAGCAATACTCTATCAATGGGACCCCCCTATCACCAAACCAGATGGCACTCAGAAACCAGGACCACGACGACCTGTGGGATTCCACTCCCAAAAATTCACGCAAACCGAGCAAAATTACCCCATTTACAACCGCGAATTTCTTGGAGTCATGAGAGGACTCCACTGCTGGTCCCACTTGCTCAAAGGAACAACAACCCCCATCCTAGTTTATACTGACCACGCAAACCTTAGGTACTACAGGGAGCCCCGCAAAATTGGGCCACACGTTGCTGGCTACCTACCAGAACATGAACAATATAACATCCTACTGGAGTACAAACCCGGGGCTACTAACCGAGCAGACACACTATCTAGGCGACCCGACTATGAAGGACCAAATGAAATCAACGAAGACGTCACTGTATGGCCGGACCAATATTTCTGTGACCAGCACACTTCAATCCGCGTATTCGACATGGACAGCATAGGAGACAATTTGGACTCAAAAATCAAGCTAGCGCAATATCAAAACCAGAAAACACTCAAGCAATGGGCACCAACTCACAACCTATCCTTAGTCGACGGCACCCACTGGTACCACGGAACGGCACTTGTTGTTGTGGCAGACAATGACCTTAGGAGGGGAGTAACATCCCTTTTTCACGACCACGAAACCGCTGGACACGCCGGAATTACCAAAACCCTCCAACTCATTGCACCTTACTACTGGTGGCCCAGAATGAAAATCTTCATAACTGAGTACATCAAGGGATGCGCTACTTGCCAAATGACTAAAGTCAACACTCACCCTGCTCATCCCCCTATGTTCCCTATCACCCCAACTGAAAACGCTCGTCCTTTCGAAACTGTCGCTATGGACTTTATCACCAAACTACCCCTATCAGGAGGATACAACACCATCCTCATGATCACTGACACAGATTGCTCAAAAGCATCTGTCTTTATCCCCTGTAACGAAACAATTGACTCTGAAGGAGTCGCTCTACTCTACCTGAACAACGTTATCCCTCACTACGGCATACCTCACAAAATAATCTCGGACCATGACGTCCGCTTCGTATCCAAGTTCTCGACAGAACTATGCCACATCCTGAATATTCACCAGAACATCAGCACAGCCTATCACCCTCAAACAGACGGAGCCAGCAAACGAACTAACCAAACCCTTGAACAATATCTATGGGTCTTCTGTGGCACTCAACAGAATAACTGGCACGCTTGGTTACCTCTCGCTCAATATACTAAGAACTCCTGGCCCTCCGCTACAACCAAGAAAACACCATTCGACCTACTTATCGGCTACACCCCACAAATACATCAACCTACTAGAAAGACAGACATCCCATCCCTTGAACAACGACTCTTAGCTATTGATGAAGCCAGGGAAGCCGCCCAAGAGGCACAACGTAAAGCGCAAGAATCCTGGATCAAAGAACATCCACGCCATTCACCATTCCCCGTCAAATCCAAAGTCTGGTTAGAAGGAACAAACCTACGACTCCCAAGTAACATCACACCCAAGTTATCACCAAGGAGATACGGACCTTTCGAGGTAGTCTCCCAAATATCCAAAGTCGCTTATAAAATCAAATTACCCCCTACCTGGAAGATTCATGACGTCTTCCACGCATCCTTACTCACGCCATATAAAGAAACCAATCAACACGGACCCAACTTCCTGGAACCACCACCTGACATCCTAGAAGGCAAACCGGAATGGGAAGTCGAGCAAATACTCAAAGAACGACTATTCGGTCGATGGAAAAAGAAGCAATATCTTGTGTGCTGGAAAGGGTACTTGCCAGCTCATGATTCTTGGGTTAACTCCGAGGATCTCCATGCTTCAGATCTACTAGCGGACTTCAAAAGTCAACCAAGCAATATAAGAACCCTTGGAATCTCAGACGATACTTTCTATCCCCAACTCCCATGTCTTCCATCCACCACGAACTCCCCAGCTCAGGATTCGCCACTTCTACCATCTTCACCTTGGGCACCAATGATGGAATCATCCTCATCCGCATGCATACCGATGACAATCAACTCCACTTCTTTGGAACCTTTGTCAGACGTGGACACTTCGACATTACCTATCACTGGACCACCTGGCGACCTAGAGCAACCCTTGATGCCATCGACATTGACCACGAAGCAATCATGGTCCCAGTTGATAACGAAGACCCTGTCCTCAGGATCGCTGTTGACTATCAAAGAACCCCCTTCGCTCCCCACCCTCCTCGATATCAACCCAGACCCGCAACCCCCTTCAACATTATCCCCATTAGTGCTACTAGCGAGAGTAGCAGCAACGAAACACCCCTTACCCCCCAGGAAACGGAAAACATTCCACTTCACATCACCAACCCCAATCCCCTTAGCCCCACCAAAGAAACAGAAGACGACAATCAGTCCGAACAGTACACCGATACCAGACTCATCCCCTCAGACCACCTCCTCCATATTGCTCAAGAAGAAGCGTGAGGAATGTATCAAAGACATGGTCCAACTCAGTGACAAGTGGACCCTCCTTAATAACCAATTCAAGAACACCTCAGTCGCTAGGATGTTCAGAAAGAAGGACAGCAACACCACCCTCTACCTCTATCACTTCTACCAATGACTCTACGATATGGTTACAAAAGAAATTATCCTAGCCATCACCAAAGAAAAGAACCTTCAAAAGAGAACAACCCTCCCCTTCAGCACACTATCGCCTCATTACCACACCCTAAAAGACCAAACATTCCTCAAAGGATTATGAACCCTTCTCGAAGGACGCAAAAGGACTATGAGGAGCAAATCACTGTCACCGATATTCATACCCAGTCCAGGTCCTTCAGGAGGAATAGGAGAACCACCCACCATTCCAGAACCACTGTCATCAGCCCCAGTCACTGCACCACCACCTCATGTCGGACCAATACCAGTTATCCGACAGTACATCCACCCATCATCATCATTACCCAAGGAGGTCACAGCATTACCACCAGTGGTACCAAGAGTACCATCACCACCCCTTGTAGACCCATCCCCATTCGCACCCCCATTCATACCTACCCCACCCAATTTACCAGTGGAACCACCCCAAATCGCATCGCCACCACTCCCCTTAGTCCCCTGGGGGTTGCATCGACGCCAATATTCATCAATGGAACAATACAAACCAACAGTACCTATGAACGAAACACCCAAACCAGCCAACATACTCCTACCCCAGTCACTCACCCCATCACCATCGTTAAGAGCGGCAACACCTATCATTCCAGCACCATGGAACAGGTCACCAACACTGGAAGAAATTCCATTACCACCATCCAGACCATCAGTAAAGCGATACGTAGGACCTTCGTCCCTCGATCTCATTCCCCTCCCATGGGATATTCCCCCTTTCAAAGGAATTACTCTACAATCATCACCCCCAGTCGCTTCGACATCATTCCTACCCGAGGAACCAATGCCACTCCCAGTTGAACCCCTATCCAATAGACCAACGCCTCCAAAATGGAAACGAGTCCAATCGCTACCAGTTACAGAAAAGCAAAAAGAACTCTCATCACCCCCAGTCGCTTCGACATCATTCCTACCCAAGGAACCAATGCCACTCCCAGTTGAACCCCTATCCAATAGACCAACGCCTCCAGAATGGGAATAAGTCCAATCGCTACCAGTTACAGAAAAGCGAAAAGAACTCTCACCGGAAACAAAATCCTTGCCACCAGTAGCCTCGTCATCTTGGTTACCATGAATTCCACCCATTCGTACCACCCCATTACCCAAACATCCCCTTGCGGAGGACGAACCATTGGTCAGAAAGGAAGGACCACCCCGTTGGTCAAGTAAACAACCATCGCCAATCACTGGGAAACGACAAGAGTCACTGCGACATGTCGCAATGCCACTTAAATGCGAACGAAGCGACCCAGTGACAGAGAGGTCAATGAGTCCTGAAGAGTTACCCACCCCTCCCAATTCACCTTGGAGTACTGCTCTATCAACACCCTCTAGCTTTGGACTTGGCAACTTGTACAGAACGCCAGTTCAAGCAATCATTGAGGTCGAAGATGAACTCATGGAAGAAGGAGAAACCACTGATAATGATTCATCAATGGAGGAAGGACAAATCGCAGATACAGGACGGTCTACTCCTGACAGCATGGACATTGGAATACCTCATGTCCCCTCCGACTGGTTGCAACCATCTTCACCCTAGGTCATGTGGTAATGACCACTCTAGGAAGGGCATCATGTTACGATCCTGGGCCCTACCACCAATTTTCTGCTAAATTCCACCATTTTATTTCGCGCTCTCAGTCACTCGTTCCCCACTTGTTCCCTCACGCGCCGCTCGGACCGTTACCAAATCACCTGAGGAGTCACCTGATAGATCACCTGGCCATTCCGCAGTCAACTATCACATGCCATCACTCCGCAGTCCACAGCATCCTGCCACGTCACTATTTAACTCCTTTTGGATTGCCAGCTTATGATGTGCTATTCTTAGACCACCAGCTCATGATGGAGCCATACTTAGAACTGCCACGTCATGATATACCTTACTAAATATTTCCATATTTCTTTGTGACTCCTGTGACCCGTTACTTCTCACTTGTATATAAGTGCTTGTACTTTTAGCAGTTAGGCCCTAAGCCTAACTTGGTTTTCAATCCAAGACTTGTAGCTTCCACCCAGGACTCTCAGAGTCAAACAGCCCAAACCCTTAGTCGCTTCAATCCCCTCTTGAAGCTCTCCCCTTCATCATCTATCAGAACACTCAGGAGTCGCCCTTATCATCGGGGACTTACTCATTATACTGTGTAGCCAACTGGTACTGCGCTACTCACGTGATCATTGCCTCAGGAGGACAACCCACTGAGAAATCCCAGTCGTCGCCAAACCAACCCACGCATGTCGCGTCTTTAAGGCCCTTGGACCTTAACACCGATAGCAACATGAGCTGATGACGATCGAACTCTGAAAGGACCGAATTGTTATCGTCGGGGGCTTGAGTCGGCGTTGGTTTCAGATTCGGCTGGCTCTTGTAGTAACGCCCCATCTGTGATGCCAATATAAGTTAGATATGCAGAACCCACCAAAGAATGGGTACATACTGTGCGTTCAAGTATCTTCTGGGCCTCGTCTTGCCAATCCTTTGCATGTGGGTTCCTCCCGTCGCGTTTGGCTTCTTGTTCCACTGGTCCACCCCATGCAATCTTGATGTAGGCAAGTTTAAAGTATGGGTGCAGCGCTATGGAAGTCAGTAAGTGGAAGGCGTTTAAGAAGCTCAGAGCGTGAAGAAAGACGTACCAAGCGCAATGACATACACAGGCTTTTTGTCAAACCGCGAATAGTACTTGCTGAGCTTTGCAAGTCCATTGTCGATTGCTGTTCGATAGGCCGAGAAGCGAGCATCATCCCGCTTGGCTTCCCAGGCAGTTTGCAGCTCCTTGATTGCAGGAAGAGCGCGCCATAGTGTCGGACGCTTCTCAGCAGAGAAGTACTGCTGTACCCCATTAGAGTCCTTGGGACATCAGAGAAGAGTTAGTTTTACAGAAAGGAATGGTGACGTGAATCACACACATCTAAGATTTCCGCTGCTTCTTTCACCCTTTCCCAATCCCTCTCAGAAAACGTAAATGCTGACCATGGTGTTAAGGGCCAAGGACCCTAAGGTGCGATGTGCACGGGTTTGTATGATGGTGGCGGGACTTGTTCTTCAAGGGATAACAGGTGGCTAACGCTGACCCTTGGATGCGCTGGTATGAGTGGTCTGCACGCGTGCAAGACACTAGTGGGGATAATGAAAGATGTAGAGGAGAGTCTCGACGATGTTCGAGACGACTTGCACGAAGTGCGGGCGAAAACTGAAGGC
>Ga0307510_10003407_pt1 | contig 18555 bp, 12 predicted proteins | sample 12_EM_MG_FD_207224 | JGI IMG/M metagenome (GOLD analysis project Ga0307510, IMG submission 207224) | Populus trichocarpa ectomycorrhiza microbial communities from riparian zone in the Pacific Northwest, United States - 12_EM | ecosystem: Host-associated > Plants > Roots > Unclassified | place...
CTGTTTGGCGTGACAATTTTGGGATGGCAGACCATGGTTTCGATCCAAACAGTGATTTGTAACTACGGGACTGTTTGGTTGACGTGAATTACAAACCATGGTTCGTAGCAACTAGCACCAAATTTTTGACTGTTTCTGACATAGGGTATGAGGTTCTTCCAACCATGGTTCCACAACCATGGTTTGTAGCTAGCCAAACTTCGCAAAATTGTCACGCCAAACAGCCCCTCAGTCTGTCGCTCCAATGGATGTGCATATTTCTAGATGATGGGAACCCTATGATTCTCATTTTTAAGGGTTTACTTATCGAGAACATCTCTACGGACACCCATTTTGGGGAGTCGCATTTGTTATGATATGATATAGCTCGGGAGTTACTCCTATTGACCGTTCGGGTGACATTTGTACTTGCTGGATGCTCAGACTGAGCCATGTTGCTTCTCTTGTTGTAGAAATGAATGCATGTATGCCCCTTATGCACCCCCGCACTCCAGTGATTTCCTTATGTCTACTCCTCTTTATAGTGCCTAGGTTCCTTTCTCTTCTTTTATTCTTTCTCTATGAATTTCCCCTCCCCCTTCAAGATCAATAGGGATCATTCACCAAAACTTCCCATATCCCCTCTACAGCACATAGCACAATTATTAACAGAACCCCTCGATTCGAGTGACTAATGATGATACTAGCAATGAATACGCTCAAAGTATAATATCACTTGTATCACTCTCGATTCTAGGCTGACCCGAATTTGTTCAATAAATATATTTGTCTAATGGGGTGTCTTCAATAGGTTATCTGAGAATTTACGTGGAAGCATATTTTAAGTAGCTCCCATCCATCCTTAATTGAGCCACCGGCCTGAATTGGCGATACTAGCCCAAAACCTCATGTTTGAATAGCACCGCGCGGAGAAACAGCAGCTAATAGTCTGCATGAACCGGTTGCAGGGCTGACCCTGCCACTTGCCTAGGTGTAACTTGAGGTGCTTCTGATCTCCTGGTAAGGTTGCTCTGGGTACCATGGTTGAGTGCAAGCTTGCTGGGCCTTGAGGAGGGGTGTTGAGTGGATACGCATGGCTGGCGGGCTGGGACGGATGCCGCATTAAGAAAATTCAAATGCACGGGAGGCAATTAGCCCGAAATCATATGACAAGTCACTAAGGTTTGTGTTTACATCTACTTAACTAGTCGGTGGCACCACACAGGGTGGTGATACACATCATTTATGGGACCCTCTCTTCCCAGAATTGCGGGATACTGGTTTTGTCACCTAATTAGAAACCTCTGCCAGTAAGTTTAGTCTCCAGGGATGGCCCGTGCAATGGTTTTGGAGCAATACAAATTTTTACGGTATTCCTTAAGACTACCCGCCGCCATCATCTGCTCTAAGGCTTTCCCAGCGTAGAAAATAACTTAGTTTCGATGCAGGTGAGGTGACGGAGTTCTAGGCTTCACCCTTTCCATACATACCGGTTGTATCGTCTTGGAACAAAACATGGGCAGATAACTAGGCTAACCTTGCCTCCTTTAAATATGGAAGGCGGGTGTAAACCTTGACAATTGGGTAACTTAGAGGAAAGGAAAGCATATCATTCTCACTCTCCAGGACTCGCCTTCTTCCCATCAGATCCGGGGAGGCTAATATATTAAGGCAGGATGTTTTCCCCCGGGGGTTTCCAGAGCCGGCTATGCTCAACTGTGCCCAGAAGAGCTACACAGGTATTGGCTTTGGATCACCGAGTACAATGAAATCCGGTGGGGTACTTGGCATTCGTATTTTAAAGTTTACATGCATCTTTTCCTTCCATTCGGGGTTTGATTTATGATAGCACAATGTCATAGCTAATAACTTTAGGGCCAGAAACTGGCTGACGGGAGTTCACTGATCAGCATGATTTGGAAAGAGGGAGCTAAGGTCGTAACCTAGTTGTAGTTCTACCCAAGCCTGAGGTGAGTTCGCACGGCTTAAGGTGTTATCAATCCCACCTACCAGTTTAGATTATCAGGGACAGAACCTCGCCGAATAACCAGCTGTCCTCGCCTATGGAAGAGCTAGATAGGTGTCGGCTCTTTGGATTCGATTTCGGCACCCCCACACTACCGTCTCAACTTGCATCTCATATGGCTTTGATGGCTGAACTGGAACCTGTGAGTAACTGGGGGATGGAGTTAGTCGGACTTCATAGCGAGGAGGCTCACGGGGATAGCGCTGAGGGGAAGAGCAAGAGCGAGCTCGCCCCACGGACGGCAAATCTAGTGAAACTTCTGGAGAAGCTCAAGGGGGGCGCTCTGCAATCCCGAAATGAGCTGTTCAACAGCTTGTTAATGGCATAATACGGCACTCTCTAACTATAACCATCACTTAATTGTTTCAGGGCCAAAGGCAGTTTTGTACCAAACTTCTGCACCTGAAGTGCGCTCTGAGTTCCTGCAGTAAGTCCCTTCCAGTGGACAGTAGCCTGCTTAGGACCCAGGATCCCACCCGAAACACGGTTAGCTCCGCAGGTCTGAGGAATTCCGGGGAGAGAGATTCCTGAATCAGAGAAGAGTGGTGAGTAAAAACCTATTCCATGACAGAAAATATTACAATTTCCTTTTTGGGGTACGGAATTCACAATCCCATCTCGCTCCTTCAGGTGCAGTGATACAGCAACACAGTGCTTGTGCTCAACCATTTCCGCTAGGGGACACACACTCACAAGTATCAGTGCTCTTACTTGATGGTCTGATTCCAATTTATTTTCCAAAAGAATTGATTCCGCGACAAAGCTGGTATGGGGTTTCCGAAGATCCCCGGATATCTCTTGCTTGGCTGACCGATTAGTTTAAGGATCCGAATTACTCGGACTACTAAGACGGCAAGATAATCTTGCAACACGTGTTGAGCGTGGCATAGAAATCCGCCAACCCCATCTCGCTTTGATATTGTATGCAAGCGTTCAGGCTGGAAATCGATCAGCTATCACTAGACCCTGATGACGGGATATCGTGCCTTGCAAGCTAGACGATTTTAATCGCTTAATTTTGCGAATGAATTCGTGTGACAAGTTAAGTACCCACAATGGCTTGGCTTCATAATTGAGCCGCATCTTAATTTTAGAGCCTCAATATTTTGCTGGCACACGAAACCTCATCGCCCAGATCTGCATACATCGCTGCGGAGACGATCCGGTCAATCTGAGACCCTTTCAAACAGCGACCCACGATCGTTTGAAGATCTAGTCTAGTTGGGCGTTGGGCGTTGGGCTAGGCTGGCCTAGCGCCATTTCCAAATAATTCACACCAGTAACATAAACGTCGATTACTTTGGCTGTAGTCGTGTATGTGTAACTACCTTTGAGAAGAGCTAACTCTTTTGATATATCTCGCTGACTCGCTCCAGACTACCTCCCTTGACCACGATAATTACTGCCCATTGGAGCACAGCCGTTTTGTAATGTCCTACCGATTTACCATCCCATTTCCTCATTCATCTGTTCTCCGGACATACGCACTTCCCAGGTGCCTAGCTGCAGTCACACAGTTTTCAGCCATGCAGATCATGCAAAGCTTACCCGTTAAGTTCGCCTTGCAAAAGCAATCGACTCCCCATGGTTCAACCTTTCTCCCAGAAGAATTGTGGGGTCCATCTGCTAACATCGCCGTACTTCTCCTTCAAAACCAGTACCAAACTTTCGCCGGTCGCTTCATATGGCACCTGTGCGGCATTATTGGCCCTAGTATACTGGCCTGCATCGCCAGGTATTCTCTGGCCCTGGACATGAGGTCCGGGAAGATACGAAGCCCCCCCCCGTCAGCCGAAACTCGGGCGGTCCCGCAGCGGTCAGCTCCGTGCGTGTCGTAAATACGGCATAAAATATTCTAGCATATGATTAAGCGCAGTCTGATTAAATCACAGTGAATCCCTCACCAATTACCCCGCCATACCGGTAGTAATAGGAAAATTCGGGGCAAATCCTTGAGGTTGGCCCCTCGAGACCTGGGAACCAATCACATAAACCGCGTACCACACAGCATGGTGGAAACCCAACATATATTCCGCTTTTGTTTAGCGGCAGGCCATTCTCGGCTATCGTCTCGGATTACTCTGTGCCCAATCTAGCCCCGCATGCCTCACTGGTTAGGAAAGTGGCTAGGTCTTGTCAAAGGGACCACAGAACGCTCCTCCTCCCTCGTCTCCATTCTTCGCTCCTACGCTAAATCTCCTTTCACCTACTCGCTTACTTTATTTTCCGGCGCAGCCGATAAGCCGCTCATGGCGCAATATACAGTTATTACCCAGCCGGGGCCTTTTTAGATTAGTAACCTACAGGACCAAATGCAGCTCATAGCGGTGGTTGTACTGCATTGATCACCCATGGTAGCTCCTGGCTATCTTGGCCTCTTGCGCTAATCCTTCCGCTTTTGTCATGCCCACTTACCGCCTCGGCCTGCATCGAGGCTTCCATTTCCGTTTGTTCGGGTCTCCTCAGACCCCTGTTATGTCCCGTGCTTGTGCCGGGGGCACTTCCGCACGCCGGGGCACATGGGTTGAAGTTCTCTGATCCAACATGGCTGGTTCATCTGTATGCTAGTCAACGAATGCGGTGATGGAAGCTCGGTCAAATCGATGCTCAGAGGTAGCCTCAATGCTGTAGATTTCGCAAATGGAGAGGTTTGTAGAGTAAGATCAAGATTCCGATCGCAGGAGAACCCCCCCGCGCCATGTGTCTATCCAATTGATCCATTCTTGGCGAATATAGGTGGAATTGGTCTTTAAGGAATGATTCCCAGTGCAGAATAGTTTTCTTGCTGTTACGGATTGATGCTACTCTTTAGCTCTCTACGTTGCTTTTTCTACAATCGTGGCTACAAAGTGGACACGTCGACTGCGTGTCGTAAAGTGGGCCCCCAGAGTTAGATGTTCAGAAACTGCTTTGGGAAATTCCGTTTCCGTGGGAACTACTGACAGTCCGCCGTCTGAGCCGGATCAGCAGGGTTCTCGAAGGTCGAACGGGAGCAACCGACCATACGGGCTCTTGTCAAATCTTTGGACTCATCCAGTGAGATACGATTCCAATCCCTAGGGGGCCAACTTGGCTGGTAAGTTGGAATTGAGCGGGAAGTGGCATGCCCCACCGGTGAAGTGGACACGCAGCTCTTGGATGATGTACCCCGAGTACCAATTGGCGGAGAAGACATCCAAGTATTCTTTCTCCCGCACCGCCAGGAAGGCTATGAACATGCCCGCCTGCCACTAGGCTAGCTTTCCCTACTCCTGCTCTAGATAGGTCGGCAAATTACCTAACGAGACGGTATTCACCCTTCAAAAGAAAGCTTAATACCAATTAATATGATCGGCGGCGCAAATTTTCACCAAACGCACCGCCTCCCATAGTTGGAGCCCAGTATTTAAAATAATCTAGAACTAAGTACACGGTCGACACACGAGGAGGTGGATGCTTTAGTAACTGCAGTGTAGTACTGTACCTATACAGCAGACGTTTCTGTTACGAGCCCCACCGTGCCTACAGTATCACAGACACGTGAGGATTTCTGATCTCTGTTCAACCTTCCCAGACAGTCCTCCAGCAGGGACCCGAATACCCATAATACGACACAATATAACACTACCAGCACCTGATCAAGTGAATTACCCTTTGCGCCTTGTCAGAGAAAGCTTGCTAGAGGGGATGCGCCATATAGTAGCCTCATAACGCTCCCACCGCTCGACATAAGATCTAAGCTAGCTACTGGCGGCCTACCTACCCGATCCAAACACACCAAGTAACCCACACATCCCTCAGTGACCGCAAAAGTACCACCACCCCTCTCCCGCCAACCCGCCCAAACCGGATTCCCTACTTTGTCCAAGAAAACATTCAAACAAATACGGTAAGTATCATAGATTGATAGTAACTGGGTCTGCAGTGGTCCTACCACCATGAGTTGTTTTCCTTGCTTCCTTTCACAAGAAAATTTACGAAGCCCTAATAAATGACGACGGCAAGAGCATACAAAAACACAAAAACGTTGATAACGCTACTGTAAAAATAAGCCCCGGCAGATGTCCGCAAGGCCAGACAAAGTAGGGCTACTATATACGACAATACTCAGGAAATCTTAGAAGAAGCTCCAAAACCCGAGCCTACTCGTACTCTGCTGAGGCGTGCAAGAGATAGCTATCGATCATTTGCCTGCCTACCTACACCTTAGGTGCGCGCCTAGTATAGTATAATACTGTTACTTCACTGTTACTTGACCGCACCATACCCAAAGCAACGTCCTACCGCACAGCAGTAGGTAATAATAATAATAATAATAATAATCCAAATCTTCTAATCCCCCCCGGACCGCCCATGTGTATCGTGAATGTAGTTATTATTAACTTTTTTCTCTTTATCGGAAGGGTAAAAAAAAGGGCTCCGTTCGTGTAGCTACCGGTATTGTAGGTTCTCAAATACCCCAGAGGTAAACTGTGACAACAACAGGTACTAGAGTACACGGGCGCGATATGATCCGTGCAAATGACCTTTAAGGCCAGGTCAATCATATGTTCCCACCTAATTTACCTTGCTTCCGAATGGGTCCGGGTCCAGTCCAGTCCGTAGGGCTGCACTGGACCGGCGTAGGCTTTTTAGCGGTCGCACTGGGTTGGGTTGCGTGGAAAAGGTGTTTTGTAGCACCTACCTAAGTGGTGCTTGTTTGATGGACTGCCGTGGGTTGGAGGTGTCTTTTTTTTTTGGTTCCTCCGTTCGTTTGTTGAATTAACGGAGGTACAGTAGGGTACCGTACGGTGGGTAGTAGAGTACTCCAACTCTACTGTACAAGTACTAAATTCGTAGGATACAGTGCTGGACTGAAGTCCACCACTATTCTTAATCCTTGGACTAGTACCAGACACTATCATAAAATCCTTGCACCACCGTTTAGTCTTTGCTTAGCTTAACTTAGCTCAAAACCCCGCCATAACAGCTCAATAGACTAATCAAACCTCCGTCCCGTAAGCTACCGAAGATCTCGCTAGGACGTTGAAAGTTGCCTCTCCCGATGAGGCTCGCTGTGTTTTTCTTTTCTTTTTATCTATCTCAACCGCGCGGGCCATAATAGAGGGAGGGTGATCTACCGGTATTACTTCTTGGTGTGCTCCCCCCCCCCTCTTGGTCTAATCCAAAGGGGAAATTCTGGACGTCCTAGCGTCATTCTCAGTTATTCCGGTGGTAAGCCATCACCACGAAGCCCTCCCACAAGTACCGTACCGCAGATTAGAATAAAAGGAAAAAAAAGCCTCACATGTGGCCTCCGGTAGTGCACCATACTCTACCACCAGTACAGTACAAGGTTAACCCTCAAACGCTCCCAGCCCCTTCCGTCCCTCCACCTGTTTTATACACTACCAAATAGTACAGTACAACACCGTAACCTTACCCCCCGCCTCAGCCACAACGCCTTACCGCCCACGGTGTCAGGCAAATGACACATCCACGTAATTAAGCTACCATCGAGGAGAAGCAACGGCGACATAAGGGCCCATACTGCGCTGTGCTGGCCGCCGGTCGGTCAGTCGCCCACTGGTTAGCCAGCTCGTTTGTTCGCAAGGCAACGGCTTACGGCAACCATTCCCTCAGTCCCATGCGCAGAGGCCATTGTTGGGCTGGCCAAAGTGGATGGTTTCTATGCGGTTGTGAGGTGCGGTGTAGATGAGTAGCTGGATGGATGGGTGGATGATGGGATGAGGTGAGGCCTACGGTACGGCACCTGTTGTGGTTAGTTGACTCGGCGGGGGGTGCGGAGGTACTGTGCTCGAGTAAAGCAGGCAGGCAAGCCAGGCCACCATACTTTGCTGAACTAGATGATGGAGGGGGGCTCGAGCTGATGGTTGGCGCAAGCGCCGAGGAGTGAATCAATAGCTGACTCGTCCGGCAGTACATCATCATTACTGATACTGTACCATACTCTATACCATACGGTAAGGTGGGCCAAATGGACAGCCCAACGCCTCTCTCGAAGTGAGTGAGGTGGTGGCTGGTGGAGCAACAATGATACTGCCTGAATCTGTGATACCAATTACAACAAAATAATGGCCCAACAAACAACCTGTAATTATTTCCTTCCAACCTCGATAACAATAGACTAAATCAACCAACCAAATGTGTATTTCTCCGTTCACTCATCAATGAAACCCCTTCTAGAACTTTTTCCCGAGAATAAAATAAAACCTCAAAATGCAAAAAATCTCAAATAACCATCACACGATCAACATGTTTAACAAATGAAACATCTCTGTAAAAAAATCATAAAAGGAAAAGGAAAAAAAGGAAAACATCCAAGGTGTAGGGTAGAAATAAAAACACTCGAAGCCATCTATACATAGCTGTGTAATATTATACGGTTAAGAAGCGAAACAAACAACACCCAAGGTCAAACAAATAAATAAATAAATAAGTAAATAGAGGTAGAAAAAAATGGTACCCCAGTTGGCCTGAATTATAACCCAACCTAAATTTTCACCATGAAAACCCGCAATAGGCAAATTGGGTGGTTGCCCGTCGGCAGACACTTAAGGGAGAAGTGCCAACGCTCCTGGATCGCTCACAACGTAGACAACATCATGGATGTCACTGAACCCGTTGAATTTAGTCGCCGAGCACTTAGAATAGGCTACATAATCAATCAGCCACTTGCATCATAAGCTGGAGAGATGGTAATACGAACCTCCCATATCACTAAAATAGAGCCAGTCCCCCACTTCCAAAACATCAGGCAAATAGCTGAAAGAGGACACACAATCAATGCCATCACAGGTTGGCCCCCAGATGGAGTATTTGGTCAATTGGGAATCAGTGGGGGTCGACTCGAAACAGTATTCATCGCCATGCTTCAATACCTTCGGGACTGGTTTCTGGTGATCGAACAGAATGCCAGAGAAATTTCCATAAACACCATCATTGAGGTAAAGCATGTAAGAAGGGTTGCGAGATCCATCCTCCTGGACAGTACGGCGGGCAATGATGTGAGTTGCAATCGTAAATGCTGAAGAAACGTAATAGCGGCCAGGCTCAGCAATAACGCGGACGCTAGGTGGGAAATATTCGTCAATGGCCGGCCCAAGAACCGCCGCAATGGCTTCAAAGTTGTCATTTCCGTAACCACCTCCAACATCCAGGGTACGCAAATCGTAGCCAACCTCTGCTGCTTCGTCAAACACCCTGCGGGCGTCCTGAACGGCAGTTACAAATGCGGTGGGGTCGTATGACCCGGACCCCACGTGAAAACTAACACCTACCACATCCAATCGCAAATCCTTGGCTAACTCCAACAAATGACGAGTGGAATCCAACGGGGCACCATACTTCAGACTAAGGCGGCACAAAGCCTTGGAATCGTCTGTGCAGATGCGAAGGAAAAGGCGGGCATCCGGGAAAAACTTTTTCACTTTATAAAGTTCTTCGGCATTATCGAAGGTCATCATGCGGACGTTCTCCTCGGCTGCGTAGCGAATATAGGATGCCGTTTTGCAAGGGTTTGCATAGATGATGCGAGATGGGTTAACGCCCATGTTCAAGACTTGTTGAATTTCAGCCTTAGATGCACAGTCGAAGCCTGTCCCCAATGCAGCAAGAAGCCTCAGAACCTTCTCGTCGCCATTGCACTTAACAGCTACACCAAGTTGGTTAGAATCGCCGAATATGATGGAAAATAATGGTTCTTACCATAGAAAGGCTCCACCCTGGGCAAATTAATCTTCCAGCGCATATGCTGGCGGTAAACCTCGCCAAGGTCTGCCACGAAAAAGGCATCCTCACCACCTGCCTCACATTCATCGGGGTTAATGTTGTTGATGCGTGTTTGCAATGCCTGAGAGATCAGAGCCTGCGCAACATGCTTTGTGTTGGTGGCGGCCGAACTGAAGCGCCGCTTGGAGTTATACGAAGTGGCAACCGGGGAGATTGGGCCAGAGGATGCAAGTGCTGAAGGGGCCATAACTTGAGGACACCAAGCCTGAAAGGAATTTTCGGAGTGAGAGGAAATATCGACAGGTGACCAAGCAGCGGTTTCGGAAGGACTCATATGTCGAAATCGATTAATGGCAGACTCTGGGATGTCTAAATCCAAGGAGCGTAAGAATTGGTAATGACAGCGCAAACCTTCCTGTTAAGGTGGACGAAATCGAACACACTCGAAGTCGAAGAAGGGCGACCGCCTCGACCCCTCCTCGTTAAGAGGAAGGAAGCGATGGCGAGAACTATGCAGCAGGGGAAGGAATTGAGGTAGAAGTTTTGATGGTTTCAAACTAGCAACCCCTAAAACAGCTGTTATGAGCGAAGGTCTTCGGAGGTGGTATGTTGTTGAGGATACTCCGAAAGGGTCGAGTAGATACAATCTTGAGAGATGTTCCGAGCAAGAATCTTCGAGCCGTGGTGGGCGATCGATTGACGCCTTTGGTGTTCAAAGGCGTGAAGTGGGAGCGTGGAGGGGGCTTTTAAAGAAGAGCCGCGAGCCTCAGTGGCATATGTTTCAAGTTGCTTATTAGTCGATCCGTTGGTCGGCGTGATGTGGCTAACGCTTGCAGCAAGACACGAACTATTTCGAATGCCCTAATGCGCGAGCCAACGAGAGTACCGAGTAAAGCGAGGTGAGGGCGTAGTTACGTGTGAGAGGAATATGCGTCTAGGTGCCAAAAGATTTCTACCACTTTTCCCGGATGATCGCTGCCGTAGAGCCTGCGCCCCGTTCCTGGATATAGGACTGCCGCGAAGGAGCGGGCTGAATGAAGAGCGGGGAAGAAACAGCAAGGCTACTGATGTGTGTCCACGAGATGACCCAGCTACCCAGTATCCAGGGGAATATTGAGTGCTTTGAGATGACTGATGCGTGCGTGCAGCAAAAACTTTTTTATTTATGCCTCTCAATGAGGTAACCGTCTCTTCTCGTCCTCTCTTTTCCTTCTTCCGATTTTTGCTCAGCCCGAGTTATTCTCTGGGGTGAGGCAGGAAGCAAAACAAGAAACCAGTTTGGCAAGAAAAAATAAACCAATGATAGAATAGCGATGAGGTCGATGGGCCGATGAGTGGAAAGAGGAGGAAAAGAAGAAAGAAAATGAAGGGGGATGCTGGGAAAATAAAGAGAAGGGCAAACCGCCAGGGAAAGAAGGTGGGGGGGGGTGGAGAAAAATACAGGACTGACAGCGTGTGAAAGTGACGGCGGACGAGTTATAGGGAAGAGTTACGTGAACCGTTGCTTCCCTTTCGCTGTATTTTTTTTCTTTTCCTCCCCTCTAAAGACTCTCGGTTTATGATGTCTTACACATTACATACACGTTTGCTTGCTACCAAACCATATACCACCTCCACTACAGCCATCATCCATCTCACTGACCACGCCCCTTTTTTATCCCGCCCCAAGCCTCTTCCCAGTCACCAATCAGCATCTTACAATCCTTCGATCCAATCCTCGAGTGAACATCGGCCCGACTCATAGGAGGCTCATGGAATAGAGAAGTGCCGTGGGAGATCATGACCTGAGATTTTAAAGCAAAGCTGCAGAGTGACGCTGGCCCCTCTAGACCTTTTGATGGCCTAAAGAAGGCCGGATAGAGGGAGAGGGTGAAAAACGAACTGTGACTTTTGCGCACAAACACATAAAAAAATCACTCCCTGAGCCAGTGAACACCGCTTTGACGAGCTCCAAGAGAATCTGTTCCTCAAGTACCGTAATTCCCTCTCCGGTGAGGACCCGTCCCCGCTAGGTACCAGCCAATTCTGGCGTGCTTCTGGTGTGCTGCCCCTCTTCCTCGTCCAAACCTGCTTCACTCGAGTGGTATTTCTCTCATTGACTGCCAATTTGTCTTAGGTCATGCCGAGTCCTCCGATTTCCCTGTTTCTCTTCCACCATCCGTAAAAAAGAAAAAAAGAGAAAAAACCACTTCGCCTCCGCATTCAGGTACCCTGTGGTCTCAACCCTTTTTCTCTGGGCGTATCACGTTTAGGATAGGATAGGAAAATTTTCCTTTGGACCAGTGGCTGTGGATGAAAAAATTAGTGGGAGGGGCGCTGGCCACAAATTCTCAGAGGGATCGATTGGATGTAACAGCAAGGAGAGGAGAAAAAATATATCAATTATTGCCCCTTCCTTGTTCCTGCTTCGGTATCTCCTGCATTTGTCCTTCCTCTAGAGAGCAAGTGAGTAAGTGACTGCTATGCCTATCTAGTTGGTTCCATTTTTCCGCAAAATGGTGGGACCGGTTATACTTTTTTCACCCGGACGGGTGCAAAGGTTTGAGTGGGGAGTGTGAGAAAGAGAGTGTGAGATCGCTCGTCTTAGTGATAGAGTTGAGTTGAATCACAGCCAGTATCACATTATAAGTTACCGGAATTGGAAGGGAGTTGATATCGGAGTCCGCTTTGGTAACTTGATCACAAGCGTGACCCTTGTGAGACTGCCGTACTTCGTCGACGGGATAATGGAATGAAGTAATGATTAATACCCTTTTGGGAGCTCGAAGATCTGCTGACTACCATACTCGAGTACTGTTACCAGCTGCATAGCTAGAAAAGAAGAAGAAAAAAACAGCCAACAGACCTATCCCCCTAAATACCTTCTCAGATTCCACACAGTACGAGAAGGTGGTGGTTCTATCAATTAACAGAATCAGTTTTGTGTGTGCGTGCGTGAAACAGCCTTGCACGCAATATCAGTCACTCCCCCCTCCGGGTAACAAAGGGTGTTGATGAACTACCAGTACCCGTTCGCCTGGTAACTCGCCCTCGCAGCTTTAAACTCCCCCCTTCCAAAACCCTCTGTCCTCGAACTGCAACAAAAGGGGTGAAAAGGCAGCAAGGATCATGCTCAAACGAAGCCATCCAGCTCTTAGCGAGTAAAAGGCTTGGAAACCCCATTTTTTACGTGTAAAATTCATAAGCGTGGCTGAACTTAGTCGCCGAACCAAGAAATTGGCTTCCAGAAGTTCCACGATCGCCCTTGCAGATTTTGTCACTTTCAGCCTCCTAAACCCCTACCGTACCACAGACATGAGAATGTATCGCCCCCGTTTTGTTTTTTCCCTCCGCTCTCCTCTCTCTCTTATTTCTCAGGGCTGAACCCCCTGGTGAACAAATTTGGCCGAAGCCTTCACAAATGGGCCCCTAGACGTCCCTTTAAGAGTTGTGATCAGAGCTTTTTGCTCGCGTGGTTTTTTCAGTGGTAGTGCGGTGCTACCGTTCCAAAATTAGCGGAGGACATGCTGGGGGGTTCGTTGATTACTTTTCCTAAAAAATGAATATTCCAGAAAATCATCTTGTGTCACCGCCAAATGCTGGGATTGGGAAATATTTCCGGTTGTTGCAGAGCATGAACGTCGAGCTTGATAATACAGCATGCTGGAATCCGTGGAAGGCAAGCTCCGGTATCCAATACGGTCAAATTTCGGAATCGATTGGGATGTTGTGGCGTATTACTGGACAGAGTATGTTCGGAAAGGGTGCATCCCGGTTTTATCTAGGAGACGAAACATTTCTGTCATCTCCAAGCAACCAACTAGAACTTCGCAAGGAATCCCTCGAACGGTAGGTACTTGTAAGAAGGCTTTTTCTATGTGCCATATCCACTGCTGGAAGGGGTGATGTTCGTTCGCCCGAAATTAAAAGAATCCACTATCAAACCAATGCACCGCTGCCATTAGCGATGGCCATCCTCCCCCACGCACATATTAGCTATTAGAGCCGCAAGAGCCCTGCTCCTGAGGGTACATATCCATGTGACACTACTGTCCCTGTACGTACTCTACAGTACGGGCATGAGCCTTGCTGCGCTGTGCCTAGGTACCTGTGGGGAGTCTAGGGGAAAGGTTTCTTGATGAGAAGTACACTTGAGCAGCAGCTAGCTGCAGGACCAGCACCACAAACAGTAGTCGGCTCGCTGCTCTCATGCTGTCTTACATACCCTGATGAGGCCCAACGGCCCTTCCTCATCTGCCGTGTTTCACGGGGCGGGTGGAACGGTTCCGGTCCTTGGGTACCGAAGCCTTGTCATTCGGACCAGGTTCGATTCAAATACTGGGAATAAATAATTTTTACATTATAGCAATGTCATAAGAGAACCCCAACTTCTAGCATTAGCGTGATAGGTTTATATGGGGCAATCAAAGATGAGCAATGATCAAAGGGGGATAGGCAGGTATCAAAATAATTGGAATATGTAAATATCCACATTGGTGGTTTCCGCGTTAGAATCGGTGCCCAGGGTGCGCTGAATTTGCTCAATCTTCCGAAATGACTTGTCCATCAGTCGAAAGAACACATCTTCGCTATCGTGTCTCCTTTTGTGCGCCAGCAAAATAAGCGCACCGGGGGACCGGCTGGATAGCTCTACGAGCACTCGTACCAGAGAGGGCGCGCTGGAGGCATTGTATGTGCAATCCGCAACTACAATAAGCCCGATTGGCTTAGCCGTGAGGTTTTCCGGGATATTTTGATCCCAATCCAGCGGTTTAAAGTTTATATTTCCCTGCAAGCATGAACATTCGAGGTTCTTGACGATAATCTCTTCTGCAAGAGGCAAATCTGTTAAGGTGACATGACATTTTTTATAGAGCGAGGCCAAAGCCAACCCAACAATGCCGCACCTTACAAAGTAAGTTATTGGTATGCATTGTGTCAGAAAAGATTATTTACCCGCTGCCGAGCTCTAGAACTTCGAGGTCTCCGGGTAGCCCGAGAATTTCATCCAAGGCATCCAGCCTTCTGCCTTCATTATTAAGCTTAGAGGTGGGAATTTTCTCTGCAAGATATACTGTCAATGCAAGTCCTCCGTCCCTATGCATATGAGCTAGTTTGAACATCGAAACATTTGGGATAGTCCTACACACCAGATATGTCTGGCAATGCTCTCCCCGGTTTCTTCCCAGACTGGTAAAACCTTCTCCTGGTCAATTATCAATCTCCGTTCGACATATCCCTCGGCTTCGGTACCACCTGAGAGTCCAAATGGAGAGCTATACGCAGAGAGGACTAATGGGCTGGCAACTCCTGATTGTGAAAGGTCATCGGCAGCAGTTTGCTCACTCGAGACGGACAGCACAACAGTACGATGAAACATTTCCTTTTGCTTGATGACGAAGTCCAACTCAATCTTCAGGGTTCTCATGCCAGCTTTCCAGGCATAACTAGTGACCGAAAGTGGTAAAGATGTCCAGCTTTTACCGTCAAGTAATTTGACCGCCAAGGCCACATCCTGAAAGAAAAAGGAGTCTCCAAGGTCTGATGCGATAGTGACCAAGGCTGATACCGCCCCAGAGCGCCCGCCCTTCCTGTAAACAAACCGGGGAGTTTTCAGGAAGCGAATGTATTGCATTGTATTGGGTGCCTGGAAGTAGTGGTATCTGATGCACTTATCGGTTATAGCGTAATTTAGTTGTTGCTCAGGCGGTAGGAATTGGTAGAGTCAAAGTAAGCGTGAAATAAATTCGGGGCTTCAAAATTGGGGTTGTCAAGGAGCAAGAGCAGGGAGGTTTGTTCGCCAAGAACCCCGACAATTTGTCTACGATTTGGTTCTTCCGAACTCACCGCTTGCTTGTTTGCTCCACTAACAACCATCACACGCATCGCTTTACACTACCCACAGCGTTACACTCTCGAAAGAACCTGCCAGCTACTTTTGATTACACAGAAAAGCAAGGGTATCATGACTATCCAAGGAATCATCACAGACCCTGCCCTCCGGGAGTGTCTTGCTGTGGCAGACCGCACACGCCTCCTCTGCCATCAAATTCTCACAACAATTGAATCCGCCACAGGCGTAGAGCTCCCTGAAGATGGGCGGATTGAGAGATCACGCACTCAGAAGCAACTCAATGCGTTGTTGACCCAAATTAAGGGGCTGCATCGAGCAGCAATTATGTCTGCTCGTGAGGCCAAAGAGGTTACTGGTGAAGTCCGCCGGGAGGTCGATCGTCTTCATCTGCAGCTTCAAAATCTCTACTATGAACAACGTCATCTTCGGGGTGAAATTACTGCTTGCAGAGAGTTTCCGTATGTTTCACTCTTTCCCTTGCCCCCTTTCTCTTTTTGCTATATTATCATCGCGACTACTCCTTGGCCCGGGCTAATATTCCGAAGGCACCAGTACACATCTCTGCCTTTAGTCACTGAGGAAGAGTTCTTAACTCTAAACCCCGAACACCAGGGTGATGACACACACAATCTGATGATTGCGCGTCTAAACAACGAGAAAGCGGTACGTGAAGAATTAGAAAAGCAGAGAAAGGAGCTTCTTGCCAAGAAGCAAGCGCTTATCGCGGAGAACAAGAAGCGTAAAGACGACCTTGCAAGCTTAGATGAGCAACTAAAGAAATTCAGTATGATTCCTCTCCTCCATTTTTATTGTGAATTATTCGATGTTTCCCAATTTACTAACGAGTTCATTTAGTTGAAGTAAGTTTCCCGAAGATCGTCTAGATCCTCTCAGGCACCAAGCATTTAACCATACCACAGTCATCGAAGCCTATTCAAAATACTTTCCAAAAGGAGTACTAGCCATTCATCTGAATGCATCGTTCTACACGTTTTGGTTCGATCCATTGCATCCCTTATTATATCATTTGTGCTCTTTATCCAAGGAAAAATCGAATCTACTGGAGGCTGTGGAGATGTGTCCGTGCAACAAGCAGGACCATTCCAAATTTCTATGGGCTATGGGCGATGGAGTGCTAGTGGTCGGATTTGCCCGGATTTCTATTTTTTCACTTTTTTTTCCTTCCTCCCTGCGCCAGGGTAGTTGTGTCTGTCTGTTATTTCCCTCATCGACATTTCTTATACTCAACGGAACAGCCCTTGTCAACCTTGTGTGTAGGCAGGAGTTATGGTACCCCAGGCCTTGCGCTGCACACCTTCTCTATATAGCCAATCAACCGTTTGATCTTGTTTGCTTTGTTTGGTTTCTCATAATTAAGGCAGCCGTTGCAATTTCGAGTCCGGTCCTTTACTCGGGGAATTTTCCCGCTTATTCTAGGTGCAAACCTCACCGACTGGTCATCACTTTGACCAATGAATACAAGAGGTAAAAACATTGGGTTGCAGTCGGATATTTCCAACCACAGCCGCACTGTAAGAGAAATCAATAATAGATTATCAAAAAAAAAAGAGAGAGGTTGGAACTCCGGTATGTGAATTTGCTGCTGATTTGATTGACCTAATGCCAGTAGGAATGAGAACGCCTACAAACTGCAACTCGCCGATGACCATAGGTGTCTGGTCCGAAAACGCAATTTCTGAGACCGACCTGTTTCCAAAAACTCACAGCATAGGACGCTGCTGTGCACTTACGAATGCCGTAATCCCCCCCCTGCGCGTCCTTCCTCCCCCTCCCGGAGACATCATTTGATCGCTCAAAGTCATACTACAATCCCACTCATCTTTGCGGGGAAACACGTCCGGTCCTGTCTGAGGTGTGCAATCAATGGAAGAATTGAGTTCAGGTCATCAACTGATAAGAGCTGTCTTTTATCTGGGTCCAGCTCTCGCTCCCACCTCCACCTTGTCCTCCATCAGGACTCGGTATGTTCTGTCAGGGACATGAACCATGTGCCCTGTCACAAGTGCTGAATCACTTATTTACCGTTCACCGCTGCTAGTGTTGCTGTTCTTGGGCCTTATCTGTGATACAGTAAAAGGGGGCTAGCCCGGGGGTGCTGATTAATTTGTTTAGGGGATGTTTCCACCAAACAAAGCCTTGGATACGGCGATCGTCAGACAGCTACTCCATCGCACAGCAGCTACATCTGTATCTTGAGATGCTATCTCTATTAGGGGCTTATCTTTTCACTTGCTACTGCTATTGTGCAAGATTTGAAATCTCTCACCCCGCTAGATAGATAAATTATGTCCCGCCCTCACTTCGGCCAAGAGAAGGGGAGATACCAACTTGCCCTATCTTTTTTTTCTTTCTTTCTTGGGGGAGGGGGAATCTCCAGATCGCCAGCGAGACTCGAGCCCCCCCGCTCCCCCCTCAGCAAGATGGAGTGAATGCAGCACGCGAGAAAGGCGAAGGTGGGGAAAGAGGGGCGATTTGTATCGGGCCACGTTAACTTATTGTGCTCAAATCCGCATATACAGTAAGAGATTCAACACAGGATCGCACAACCTGAACTTAGACTAAAGTTATAAGACAAATTCCGCATTCGTGGTCAACGGGGCGGGGAAAAAAGAGAGAAACAAAGGTGTACGACTCCTATAACACACTCAGGCAATCCCCTAGCCAAGTCCTAAATGTCACCCTCTCCTCTCACTCTTCCCCCGGGTCTTATCGCATTCGATATGCCGGTACCTCGAGTCAAGTTAAGGCATTAATTTATGGTACGAACCCCCGAAGTGGGGGAAAGGGGGATAAAAGAGGAAAGGGAAAGCCTATGATGCCACTATTGAATTTCATTCTCGTTTTCCTCTATTTCCCTTTATTTTCTTTCTTTTATACTTTCTTTTCTTACTGCACTGCACCTAGCTAGCATCTCCTACGTGTCTAAAAAACGCTACCGTACTTAAGGACAGTACATCTACTTGACCAAGGTCAAGGCATTTTGGTA
>Ga0307510_10003408_pt1 | contig 18551 bp, 8 predicted proteins | sample 12_EM_MG_FD_207224 | JGI IMG/M metagenome (GOLD analysis project Ga0307510, IMG submission 207224) | Populus trichocarpa ectomycorrhiza microbial communities from riparian zone in the Pacific Northwest, United States - 12_EM | ecosystem: Host-associated > Plants > Roots > Unclassified | place...
TATGTGTTTTTTTATTATTTTAATGTATTAATAAAAAAAATAGATAAATAATAAATATTTAATTAAAAATATTTTTAAAAAATACTCTATATCACATTACTTAACTAGCACTTTTAATTACTTTATTTTTTCCCAATAGTGATCTTAAGCACTTTAATTTAGCAAGGTGGAATTATTATTATTATTACGAAAAGAGGGAGCAGTTAAAATCGACGCCGTGTGATGGCTGCATCCTTATAGTGAAAAAGCAATGCCTTTAGATGGATGTATAATGACATATACCAGAAGATTGTTATCCGTTCCCATCATGACAGTTACCGTTTGCAGATTTGGTTGAAAATATTTTTATCTTCTCTTATCATCTTTGAAATGGTGTTTGCTCCAACCTATTAATTACTTGCAAAAAGAAAATTCTCTATTTACGCACCTTATTTATAATCAAACCAATTGGATTCAAATGGTTAGCATATTTGAATTCAATTATAACTTATTATAATTCTTATATTTGAAATAGTATATCAATCCATATAATTAAATTCAAATTTATTATTTGAAGTATTTATGGAGATTAATTAAATTGATAATCTTAACTATTTTGCCCTTGATTTAAAAAAAAAACATTATTGTTATATAAATCAATACATAGATGACTCGCGTTACGCCGCGTGTCGGGTCAATTTTTTCCTAACTTTAAAAAAGGATCCCCATGCAATTATAACCCGAGTCAATCTGAGATAACTTAACTACCACGTAACCAATGATACGAGATCATGATAACTCTATAAAAAAATTTAAAAAAAATCACAAAGCTTGAAGCCCAGTATGTAACAACCCTAACACTCTACATCAAGAGTTTCAATGCTAATTCGATTTTTTTTACTAAACTTATTTTATACACATACACACACGCACACACACTTTATTGCCAAAGTTTCGACAAAGTTTCTTTTGTTTTTAACGATACTAAATTATCAACAAATCTCTTATTATTCATTTATTTCTCATTCTCAACACCGATCCAACTATCATGAATCTTATCACATCCCCATATCGAATTCCACATACCACATCACATTGATAATATTCTCACCATCAAATAAACATCAACATGTTAATTACAAAAACAAATCAAATAAATATCAGCATCTTAATAATAATTCTCAACATCAAATAAATATCACCTATTAATTACAAAAGCATAACATTTATTTTCATATATCTTTATCACATGCTATATCCATGTTAATATCACCTAATTAAAATGAAATATACATGATTTAAGTGTGTGTGTCTATCTTACATATTTATCAAAGTTCACAACTCTACTTTACAAATTACATTAAGTTCCAAAAAGTTTAACATAAGTTACATTTGACAATACTCCAACAACCATTTGTACACAGAACAACTAAACCTAATTCTTCATTGTGGATCTTGATGTACCTATAAATACATATTTTTTTCAATTAATAAATTTAATATTAATTTATTAAAAACATATGATCATATTAAGTTTAAACAATAACTTATCATCATTAAAATAATTTATACAACCAAACTGATATCCCTTTAATGACATCCACACGAATTTGATAATCCACACGATTACTAATAATCTGGATAACCTCTCCCTGTAGACAATAAATCTGGTAATTCACACGATTACCAATAATCCAGCTAATCTCTCTCGGTAGCCAATAAATTCAGTAATTCACACGATTTTCAATAATTTAGCTAACCTCTCCTGCTATACAATAAATCAGGTAATCCACATTATTTTTAATAATTCGGCTTACCCCTCCTGATAGCAAATAAATTTGGTAATCCACATGATTACTAATAATTCAGCTTACGCCTCCGGTAAACAATAATTTCGGTAATCCACATAATTACCAATAATCCAACTTACCAACTTATCCCTCTCGGTAGCCAATAAACCTAGTAACCCACATGACTACCAATAAGCTAACTAACTTCTTTCGACAGTTAATAAATCTGGTGACCCACACGATTACCAATAAGTTAACCAACTTCCTCTGACAACCAATAAATCCATTTAAAATCTTAAAATAATATTGTTTCCAAAAAATCTTATAGTTGCAAAAAGTATGTGAACTACATTAATCACAATTAACACAAAAAAAGAATAAAATTATAAATATTCAAGTGAGGTGATGAGGCATTTACCTGTCGCTCACGATGCTCCAACTCCTCCTAGTTACGAACTCACGCCCACATGCTCTCTTGATGCAATAAAGTTTCATCATGTCATTCACAAATCAATGCTCCTAACCACAAGGCACATAAATCTTTAATTCAATTCAAAATATTTAATTCCACACTTCCCATTTAATTACTTATTTAGAATAACAATGTCCTTACATCTCCCTTGGTTTTAATTTTCATTAAATGCTCAAAATCATCACACTCAAATACATAAATTCAAATCCATTTTTATCACTATTACAATTATTAATCCTACACAATTTCACAAGATTCAAACACATTACTACAATCTCAATTCTTTTTTTTTTCTTTTATGGCTGGCCATATACCTAAAAAATTCACCATGATTTTCACTTCATTTTAATAAAATTTATTCCTTTCTCTCATCATTTCTTCATCATTTACAACAATTATTAATTAATGTTAAGTCTCTTTAATTGCACATAAGAACCCAAATCCTTAAAACTTAACAAATCTATCCAAACTAAATCAAACTTTGTAATAAACTGGTTAAGAACATTTGACATATCATACCTAGTAAGAATTTGATCTTTCTATACTCACCAAACAAAGTTCTTCTTTTCTTTTCTCTTTTTCATCCCCTCCTTACTTTCTTCTTCTCTCCCTCACTTGATTTATTTTATTTTTCTTGTGTTTAAGATTAGGGAATCTAAAAACTCAAGATTTCTTCTTAATTTTATGATTTTTTCTAAGTTTTTCCCTTCCAATCTCATGCCTTTTCTCTCTAGACACTTCTCAATTCTTCTCCTTTTTTTTTTCATAAAATGGTCGGCCAAGGCAACATATACATGCAATAAATTTATTAATTCCATTTATGTCCTTTCTCATAGACCTTTTGACTTCCCGAGCAAATTTTCTCATAATTCCGACATTTATTTATACCAAATCTAACCCGGGCAAATTTGAATTTCCTTAAATTATATGCCATGATGTTTTCTTTCCTTGTTTCCTTTTTCATCTGGTTTTTATTTGTTTTATAGTCTTTTTTATTTTCCAGGTATTTTCCAATTGTATTTTTTTAAAATCCCTGTATAACCTTTTTACCTCCAATTTTCAAGTCTAATATCATTCATGTAGTGTACATATTTACTTTACTTATTTCATATATTGTTTTTTTACCAACATTACGGATTTTTTTAAAAGTTTACGGTTTGTCCCTATTCCAATTTAATGGGTAATCTTATTATAAGGTCTTCCCAAACTTCATTTGCTATAAAATGTTAATCCTAAGTAGAACAACATGTAAGAAGGTCCCACTTAAAATGCCAACTCGATCTTACGATCAAATTAGCAGTTATGCCTAAGGGTGAGCAAAAAAATCAAAAAACTGAGAAACCCGGAAAAAAAATAACCCAAAAAACCGAGCCGTGAAAAAAAACCAATTAAAATTTTGAAAAAACCAGCCGGTTCGGTTCGGTTTCGGTTTTATAAGCCTAAAACTGAAAAAACTGAACCAAACCCCAACCGAAAAAAACCGAGCCAAACCGGTTTTGTCCTAAAAAACCGAACTGAACCGAAACTGGTCGGTTTGAACCGGTTTTGGTTTTTTTTTTAAAAATTCGGTTTGGTTATTTTTTTTTATAAAAACCGAACCGAAAATGATCACCCCTAGTTATGCCCTATACTGTAAAACTGGTCCATACAGGGTTTTTGTCAAAAATCCAAAATTTCTTGTTCCTTTCATCCATAATTTCTATCCATCATCTCACGAAATTCTAAGGGTTGTTTCCTTATTCGACGTATGTTTCTTTTACTTTTCATTTATTTTTCGCAACAATGTCATTAATCCTCATTTTACATAATATCTAAGCTCGTCTTTAATATAGATTTTATACGGGGTTTACGCAATAACCTAATGTCAAACAATAAGATTAAAAAAAAGTGTCAAAGAAAAAAACTCATGTCAACCCAAGTTAATAACTCGCAATGTGCGATATAAGATAAGATAAGAAATTTTTAAAAAAAGGACATTGAAAAAAATACGAAGTTAGACGGAAAAAAAAAAAAAGCTGGAAAAAAACCCAAGTCAACTTGACTAACCCGCACTCAAGAAATCCTAACAAAAAAGCAAAAAAATCACAAAGCCTATGGGCCAATAATTTAATGTCAAATAATTAAAGTAAACAAAATCCTGAGAATATAAAATTCAAGTTAGCTCAAGTTAACTTAATTAACATGTTACCCGGGATATGAGATTGACATAACCCTATAAAAAGAAAAGCAAAACAAATCCTGAAGTTCAAGGCTAACAACCCAATATCAAATTATGAAAAAGGACCTAAAAATACCAAACTTAAAACGAGCTAATAGTCAAAACTAATGATCTGGATCATGAGATCGGTATTACCTCGTAGAAGGTAAACATGAAAAAATAACAAAGCAAATTTCTCAATCATAAAACAAAAACAAGTAGCAATCAAAACAATGAGGACCAAATATGTTATGAACACTAAATGAAATGAAATAATTAGGGACCAAATTTAAAAAACAAAATAGATAAAAAAAAAATGGCAGTAAAAAGAATAAAGACAAAATTTGGATACAAAATTTCAATGAAATGAAATATAGAGGGGAAAATTGAAAAACAAATAAGATAAAAAAAAAAACAATAAAAAGAACGAGAACCAAATTAGATACAAAAAATAAATGAAATAAAACACTTAGGGATGAAATTGCAAATAAAAAACTTCAAAAAGCATTAAAATCAACATTGATAACATTCAAATTATCAAGGGCCAAAATTGAAATGAATACAAAATTGAGGACACAATTGAATCTAGAATGGCAACGCGAATCCCAAGGTAACAGAAAGAGGGAGGGGGAGGGGGGAAGTCCACCACCATCTAATCATCATGTATATCAACACACACGTTGTCTCATCAACTTCCCGTCACTAAATGTTATGGGTGACACAATAGTTGGTTGTTTTTAGACGTCGGATGTCGTTGCACAGGCTGCTCGAAAGGCTTGGATAACATCCACATGCTTACACATGAAAAACATGCTTACGTTTTTAAAATAATATACATGTTTGTCAAGTTACCAAATTATCCATAACTGAAACTGAAAATAACAAAAAGAACCGTGCGGAAAAAGATGAAAATGCTTTAAGATAACAACCTTGGTTTTTAAATTTAAAGGGCAATTCACCATTTTACTATTTAAAAAAAAAGACAACAAAGCCTATACGCAAAAGCTTAATATTGTTTTTCTTTTAAAGGTAATTAAATAATTTTATTGTTTTGAAAAAAATGAAAATGTCAAAAAAACCCTCTCAACCAATTTTTTTTAATGGCAATTAAGTCTTTTTACTGATCTAAAAAGGAAAAAGATTGATTTACCTTTATTTAATTTGTTAATGCCAATTAAACCCTGTGAAATAACTATTTTACTTTTCAATTTGCACTTCTTTGGTCGTCATTATGGAGGGCAAAAACATGTAGCAATAAACAGTACAATGTGTCTCCCTCCACGGTGAATCATTAAGGCACCATTGATTTTTTTGACAATCTATATTTGTTGTAAGTACCTTTTTATTTAAACTGACATAAAATACATGCATTTTAGAAAATATATAAACATGCCTCTATCATACTAACTGTTTATTAAATATTTATTAAAAAAAAACAAACAAACCATCATCCACGCATATTACTACAGCAAAACAAATTGTTATCTCTGCATAATTAGATGAGAAAAACCAAATAGAAAAGAAAAGATTCGATCGAAAACCAAAAAATGAAATAAAATATTAACAACATACCTTATGAGGAACATAAATATCTCAATGAGGATTAATGTCATGCACATAAAGAAATGATATTGTGATATCACTAGTTTTTCAGAGGAAAAAAATAGACATTTAAGAGAGGTTGAATAAAAATATGGTTTGTGTTGACATATGAGTGCTTTTGCAATATTGTTTTTAACACTAATTTTAAATAAAAACTATTGTAACAAATAAGAAGGTTTCCCTTTAATTTACTCTTGCACTTTTTTTAAATAAATTAAAATCTATTTATAATTCAAATCAACACTTTGAAAAAGAGTTTCAAATAGAATGGTTTATTCAATCCACTAATTAAATTCACACAATTCCAAATATGCTGGTAGGTTTCGTCTACAAAAAACTACGCTTACTTAAATGCTCTTAACATCAATAAACTTTTATTTAATAGCAATCTAAATTGATCATAAATTGCATTTGTTTAGCTATTCAAAAGAATAGAAAAGAATATACTTGTTTGTGAGTTTTGAATTTTTGCGTTTCAAAAGCGCTTTTGAAAAAATTTAAATTTTTTTTCTATGCTTCAAATTATTTTTTTAGTGTTTTTAGATCGTTTTGATGTAAAAAATAAATTTTTAAAAATAAAAATAAAAATATTATTTCGATATATTTTCAAGAGAAAAACACTTTGAAAAAAAATTGCTACCATAATATCAAACAAACTATAAGTCACACGTCATCATTTTTTTATGATTGTAATATTAATTATTAACAGTATTCTAAAACATGCGGGTAGGTACTGTAGCAATGAAGAGTACTTTCCCCACATATTTTAGTGTGGCTTTAAAACAATGTTTGTTTTTTTAATACTTTCATGACACGTATAGTAGGTTTGACATGTTAAACCGGTTGACTAATTTATTTATTTATTTATTTTTTCAATTCCATCCTTTAATATTGTGCTAATTGAGAATTAGGCTTCATGATTTGTGTTATTTACTTTCTATTTGGTTATTTCGGTCTCGTGACTAGGAAAAAGTGTTTGACGGGTTAACTTAAGTTGACTTGAGTTGTTTTTTATTTTTTTTATTTTTTTTTCAATTTTATCATTCAATATTGTATCGGTTGGGAATTGAGATTCATAATCTGTTTTGAATTATTTTCTATAGGAATATCTTGGTCTTTTAATTACGGTCGTGGAATTTGGTATTTAACCCTGGTTAATTCAAGTCATTTTTTCCCCTAAAATGCTATCTCGGTCTCATGTCTTTCAACATTGAATTTGTTTTTTATTAGGTTGTCCCGTCTCATGACCCAGGTTACAGGTTTGACAGGTTAATCAAGTTGACTCATTTTTTTTTAATTGATTTTTTTAAAATTTCATCATTTAATATCGTGTTTGATTGAAAATTATGCTTCATAATTTACTTTGGTTTGATTTTTATGAGGTTATCTCGCCCTCATGACCCATGAATAATGCTTAACGGGTTAACCCATATTGACTTGGGTCATTTTCTATGTCATTTTTTTAATTAATTTTTTTTTATAAATTTCATTGTTCAACATGGGATCCGACAAGATTGGTTGAGAGTTGAGTTTCATTATTTATTTTTTATTTATTTTTATAGGGTTATCTTAGTCTCATAACTAAAGTCACATATTTAACATGTTAATATGGGTTAAGCCAGATCATTTTTTTATTTTTTTCTATGAGGTTATCTTTGTCTCGTGACCCGGGTCAAGAGTTTGGTGGATTGACTTTGATCGTTTTTTAAGTTCTTTTTTTAGTCACATCTTTCAATATTGGACGAAGTGAGAATTGAACTTCATGATTTGTTTTAATTTTCTTTCCACGAGGTTATCTCAGTCTTATGATTTAAGTCACAAGTTTTACAAGTTAAACTAAAACATGTGGGGAAACCCAGTTGACCACGTTTTTTTTTCTTATTTAATTTTTTTTCAATTTCATCCTTTAATATTGAGAATTAAACTTTATGATTTGTTTTATTTACTTTCTATTAGGTTATTCTAATTTCATGACTCGAGAATAATGTTTAACTGGTTGACTTAAGTTAACCCGAGTTATTTTTTTAATTGATTGTTTTTTAATTTTATCATTCAATATTGGACTGGTGGGGAATTGAGCATCATAATCTATTTTGATTTGTTTATATGAAGATACATTGCTTTTATGATCAGGGTTGCGAGTTTTGGTATTTTAACCTCGGTTAAATTAACTTATTTTTTTTCTTTTATTTCTAAGAGGTTATCTTGATCTCATGTCCTTCAACATTGAATTTGTTTTTTATTGGGTTGTCTCCATCTCATGACTCAGGTTGTAGGTTTGATAGATTATTCCAGTTGACTAAATTTTTTTCTTAATTGACTTATTCTTTGCCAATTTCAGCATTTAATATTGTGTTTGATTGAGTATCAGGTTTCATGATTTATTTTGGCTTGATTTTTATGAGATTATCTCAGTCTCATGACCCGTGAATAATGCTTAATGGTTTAACCCAATTGATTTAACTTATTTTTTGTGTCATTTTTTAATTATTGTTTTATACAAATTTCATTGTTTAACACAATATCTGATAGGATCAATTGAGAATTGAGTTTTATAATTTGTTTTTATTTGCTATTTATAATGTTATTTTAGTCTCATGATCAGGGTTATGAATTTGATAAGTTAATCCGAGTTAAATTATGTTATTTTTTTTAATTTTGTTTATGAGATCATCTCGATCTCATGACACGGATCATGAGTTCAGTAAATTGACTTTGATCATTTTTTATTTTTTTAATTGATTTTTTTTAATTTTATTCTTTATTTAATTTTTTTTTAATACAAGGTGTCCTGAGCTACACGTGATCAATTTTTTATGATTGCAGTAATTATTTTCTAAATGATACAAGATTAACGCCGTCTTAATCTTGATATATTTTTTAAGAGAAGCTAAATGCTAAAATATTTTGATTAACCGGAATAATGGAAGGTGTTAAGCTTCAATACACGAACCTTTTGTAACGAATAAGACAAGAGAGATGCGGTGGCAAAGGTCGTAAATTCATAAACGTTCTAGTCTTGTTTTATGCATCTGTTCGTGTCCAATTCGTCGGTCACAAAAATCTAAAATCGCGCGCACCGTCGTTTCATCACCTTAAATTAAACCCCGATAGCTAGCACTACAAAAACCCTAAACCCTAAGTTCCACAGGCCCTAAAAAATAACTCAACAATGGTTGATTCTTCTGAGTTATCAGCAAAAAAGGTTAAGAAGAAGCGAACGCTTAGTAGCCATGAAGAGAAACGACAAAAACCTTCCAAAATAAACCGGATTGATCATGATTCAGCGAAAGAGAAGGACTCGAAGCAAGAAACTGAAGAAGTTGCGAGTCCATGGAGGAATTTGCAGCTGATTTTATCGATTCAAAACAGAGAAATTCATCTTCAAAAGTTAGACCCTTTCTCTCTCTCTCTCTCTCTCTCTCTGTAATTGTTCTTTCGCTGTTAAATTTTAGAGTTTCAAGGAATTATTTAGGGTTTTGTCTTGACTGTTGAGAGAATTGTAATGCAGGAAGGTTGAACTAGCTTATGATTTTGTGAACTCGAGAGAGAAAGGAGGAGGAAAAGACGCCGATGTAGATCGTGAAACGGTGAAAGTATCACGAGTTGTAGCTTTTCTTAATGATTGGGTACAGTCACTTTTGATTTCTACAGATAAGAAAATCGAAGTTGATGGAGAGGGAGTTATTGAGGCGTGTTTGGATTATAGGTGCTGGGTGATTTTCAAGTTTTGCTTGGAGGAGTCTTTGAGATTGCAGGTTTCTTTGAGCTTTTCAAGGAACCTTTTGAGGGCTATAGGGTGTGTTGCGAGAAATGTGCTTTCTGTACTGACAGTCCCATCAGTTCGTTTGAAAGAATCATTTTTTACTGGTTCCGGGTTTGAATTGTACAGTGTTGTGCTTGATTGTGTTTCTCTGGTGTTCTTATCTCATGGTGGCTTGTCGAACGAGAATTTGGACTTGTGGATTTTGTCAATTCTTCCGGTTCTTGAATTTGTTCGCAAAGTGTATGGTGAGAAGCTCGAGGGTGGCAATGTGGGTGTTTTTGCTTTGCGGTTCTCTTGCTTGGTGCTTGAGCCATTTGCCAAGTTCTTGAGGGTTCATCCAACAAGGAAAAATGGATTTCGTGATTTTGTGGATAAACTCCTTGAGCCATTGTTGCATTTGTTGGGTGTCTTGCATCTTCAGAGTGATGAAAGCAATCCTGGCTGGACAAGAAACTTGCTAGTTGCTGTTGAAGAGGTTTTATCACAAGGGTTATTTCATCCAACCCACATTGATGGATTTCTGAGCCTACGTGTTGCAGAGAAGTATTCTGCATCCAATGATGGAGAAACGAAGGAGTCAAAAACTGTCATTCAAAGTTACCACAGACATTTCTTTGATAAACTTGAAAGAATTATTCTTGCAAAGAAGGAATCTGCTATGAGTGGCTTAGGAGAACTGTTCTATTTGCTTGTTGATCGTGTGAAAAAGCAAAAAGAAACTTTAGTTCTGTCCGATGGTATGAAGATAGTGGAGAGAACTGAAGGTTCACGGCACTTGTCTGGTCAACTATCTAAAACGTTATATGGTAGCAGTACTCCTCTAGACACTAGTTATGGACCCAGTATTTTGAGTGCAGAAAAAAGAAAATCACTTTTCAATTTCTTTGTACAGATTACAGACCCTCTTTTGCTTGAGATAAATGGCTACCTTCAATCTAAATTGGAAGTACGGCCTCTATTATTGGATGTTCACTACACAATCAAATCTATTAATAATTTACTAGCCTGCTTTTTGCGTGAAAAACTGTATATAAAAACAGAGGATATATCTGAAGGGGCTTGCCTTAATTTCTTGAAGAAGGTTTACAATGCTATATTGCCATTCATGGCCAATTTACTTTGTTTGCCAACATATAATGTAGATTCACGAACACAAGAGACCTTTACTTTATTAGCAAGGGAGCTACTTGCTGCTGTTGGGCACCTATTGGATATCGAGTATGAGGTTATCGAGAATGATTTAACCAGGTTATGGTTTATCATGCTTTCCTGCTTGGCCTTTGGCTATTCATTTAAGGATGCACCAAATGAATGCTCGATGACATCTCAGATACTAGGACTTGGATGTCAGCTGGTCAAGCTTTACAGTGAACTTCGACAGGTTAGTTGAATCATTCCTTATCTAATAGCACATGCTTGCTTTAAATCTGCCAAATAAGTTTGGCATCACGTTGAGTTTTTGAAATTTTATCTGTGTCTTGTTTCATGTTAGATGGTTTTCATGTCCTGATGTTTTTTCTTTTAATTGCTGCAGGTGAAAAGTACTATCTTTGCAATCTGCAAAGCGACAAGGCTTATAATAGTATATGACAAAGGTGGTGATGCTGGGCTGAATTATGATAGTTTGGGATTCTGCAAAATTTCTTTACCACATGCATCATATGCAAAAGCAGTGGAAATGTTGTTTTGCTCGCATGAATTTAAACTAGCCATTCGTAATGATATATACTCCATACCAGAAGGGCAGGCAAGTGAGTGCATTCAGCACTTAACTGCAGATCTATCAGAATCCATGGAATGGATGAAGACTACTTGCTCATTGGCAGACGAGGAGGTGTTTGGTGAATCAAATGCAAATTCCAGCATGCATGGTTTTGATCTGCAAGTGGAACTTTTCGGAAGAGGATTGTCTGAAGTATATGCTCTGGTGCTAGATTCATTGAATGTCACAGCTGGGAACAGCAGCATTGTTGGACGAACTATGAAGGACTTGATGGCTGTAATTCGTCCATACATGAGTATTCTGGTAGGACCAGAGTCAGAAAGTGTCAATGAGTTCATCTCTTCCGTGACAGGAAGAACTTCTGATGTCAGGCTTGCTGGAAACACGCATGATATGCTGAAATTTGGAGTGTCCACCCACTGGGTCCTTGTGTTCTTTTCTCGCATGTACATGTCATGCCGAAGTTTATACAGGCAAGCAGTCAGCCTTATGCCTCCAGATGTATCAAGAAAGATGTCAGCAGTAATGGGGGATCCATTTACAGCATATTCTGCAAGGGATTGGATGAATAAAACTGACTGGACAGATGGGGGTTATTTTTCTTGGATTCTCCAACCATCAGCCTCTCTGCCTGTCATTATACAATCTGTTTCTGACATTTATCTTCAGGGATATGTTGCAGATTGTTGTCCTCTGATTTACGTATTGCTTACTATGGCTCTTCAGAGGCTTGTTGATTTGAACAGGCAGATAAAATCTTTTGAGTATCTGCAGCAAAGCAATGATAATATCATTCAATTTAAGCTGCTTGATGATGCTGGCTCATCACTGTACTCCAAAAGGAGCAGAAAGTGTGGCAAACGCATTGCTGTTTTTAAGCAGGAGGCAACTGATCTTACTGAGTTCCTGATGAGTTACCTCTCCTTTTTGGATAATGAACGACTTCCAGTCAACTCTTCTAATGCTGCAACTTTTGTAGATACCTGCAACCAAGCTCTACATGGAAGTGATAAATGGGTTTTTGGTGTCAGTTCTGTGAATGAGAAGTCATTGCCTGCTGCAATTTGGTGGATTATTTGCCAAAATATCGATATATGGTCCCCTCATGCTAGTAAGAAGAAGTTGAAGATGTTCATCAAGCATGTGATCCTTACTTCTCTTCCATATATAACAAAAGGCTGTACACAGGTGGAAAGGCATCACACAAATGAAGCCCATTTCCTTGATAAAATTTCTGTGCATCAAATCTCAGCAGAACTTCTGGCTGATTCTGTTCTGTATGAACATAAAGTAAGATGCAATTTACATGCAATCCCCCACCCCCATCCCTTGCTTGCATGCACACATCATAATTCAAATATTCAGTTCTGAAGTGAACTGTCGTATTGCATAATGTTGATACTGCCTCTTTTCCTAGTTTGTTCGCAGGCATTTGGCATCCAGGTTTTGCAATTTATTGGAGAAGTCAATCCTACCACTATTTGGAGACGTCAAACTGAACATGTCACCTAAATGGAAAGAGGGTTTAAGTGCACTTGAGAACTCATATGTTGTTTTAAGCAGAAAATCCTCTACATGTGATGAGTTGACAGGGGGTAAACCAGCCTCCCATTTATTGTCTGAGATGGCTGCAGATATTTCCAGAGAATCAACTGCTGTGAAATTTACAGCTTGTCAAAGTTTGCTTAGGCTTTTGTGCTGGATGCCAAAAGGATATATCAATTCAAAATCATTCTCACTTTATGTTACTAGCACACTCAACCTTGAAAGGTAAATTTGTATTTCTCATCATTTCAAATCCATTATGCTTCAACATGTCTTCATTTTATGTTTACTTTTAAGCAAGCAAATGCAGATTGCTTATGTAGGTTCTGCACAATAGATGAATAAAAACGTTCCCAGTTAAAGTCTTGCCACATGGTACATGTAAAAATTGTGACGTCCACTAGTTTTCTGTATCCTTGGAAGTATATGAAATTATATGTGCTTGGCCGCTTGCAGTAATTTGTCCTTCACTTGAAGTTTCTGTTGATACATATACCTAGTGTGATATAATGTATGCTTAAGTTTCATCTAAGCATGGTGTCTACATGTATGCAAAATAACCCCCCCCCCACCCCCACAATTACCCTCTCTGTGTCCTCGATTACATAACGATACGTGCTTGCTGTTATTAGTCTTGCTTTCACTTGATGTTCTTGTGATACATATACCTAGGATGATGTAACATCTGCTTAAGTTTCACCCGCACTATCTTTATTTCAGGCTTGTGATTGGCCACCTGTTAGAATGTGGGGACTCATTCTTCTCAGATAAGCAGTATGAGCTTTTAAGGTTGCTGGTGGCCTGCCGGAGGGCTCTGAAATGTCTAATTATGGCATATTGTGAGGAGAAAGTTAGAACTACTCATTCTGCACTCATTCCTGTTCTGTTTGAGGATGTACATTCTGTATTATGGCTTTCCAGATCAGTGTCTGTGGTGTTTAGGCTTCAAGAGACACTGTCAGAAGATAAAGCTTGTGAAGTTGCAGATATGATCTTTTCATTGATGGATCACACATCATATGTGTTCCTGACACTAAGCAAATATCAATGTCCTTCTGCTGTCTCCATAATTGCTGAAAAACCTTATACAGAGCAACTCAATTCTGATGTTACCCAGGAACAGAGCAGTGTAAACGAGTCTCTGCCATGTTTGGATACCTCAAACGACGTTGAAAGCTGTAAAAGTGTTATCCTCATTGCTGAAAGTTTGAAGGAACAGGCACAGGACTTAATTATTTCTTTGAAAGATGCTCATTGCAATGAGAAATCAAGTGATGAAATCGATGTTGACTGGAACAAATTATCTTCAATGGTCTCTTGCTTCAGTGGGTTCATGTGGGGCCTAGCATCTGCATTGGACCACTCCAATGCAACAGATAGTGATTATAAGGCGAAGCTGTTGAGATGGAAATGTGAAGTCATCTCAAAAATTAGTCATTGTATAAATGCATTTGCTGATTTTATTTGTTTTTCTTTCCACATGCTGTTTGTCAAGGATGATCTCCAACCTAATCATTTATCTGCTACTGGAAATTTTGTAAAGTCTGATGATAGAGACAGTTCACTGGTTTCAGGTGACTCTTGGAAAGTCACCGTGAATAAACATGGTTCACAGTCAGAAAACGTTACCTCTATTGCTGGTATTCTAAGTAAGCTTGACTCATATGAATGCCTACCATTAAATAAGGAGTGGTTGCAAAGTTTTCTTGAAGGTGATCATCCTAAAGCAGCGGTATTAATCAGGCAGCTATTAATTGCGGCGTCAGCTATTGTGAAGCTCAATTTGGAGACTAAATGCACTCCTTTGTTGTCTAGTTTGGTGCCAAGTTTTACTGGCATATCTCAAGTCTTGCTCTTGAAGTTAGCAGATGGTACCGAGGTACCAAAACCATTCTCTTTTGTTTGGTTAGATGGTGTTCTGAAGTATCTGCAAGAGCTAGGGAGTCATTTTCCCATAACTAATCCTACCTCGACTAGAAACGTGTTTTCAAAGCTATTAGAGTTACACTTGAAGGCTTTGGGAAAATGCATATCTTTACAGGGGAAAGAAGCTACTCTGACTTCTCATGATAAAGAATTGAGCACTAATACACTCCACAGTCATATAGGATCAGCTTCTCTTTCTCATCCATACTATTTAGATGAATTTAAAGCAAGGTTGAGGATGTCATTCAAAAGTTTGATAAGAAAACCATCAGAGTTGCATCTTTTGTCTGCAATACAGGCTATAGAGAGAGCACTGGTAGGAGTGTACGAAGGCTGCCCAATAATTTATGAGATTACTACTGGGAATGTGGATGGTGGAAAGGTTTCTTCAACTGTTGCAGCTGGCATTGACTGCTTGGATCTGGTTCTGGAATATGTTTCAGGTAAAATTCTGATTTCACTGCTGTACAATGTGTAGTAATTTCTTTTACTTTTTGCTTTTTGGAGGAGGAAGGGGCAAGTCAAACCTGATTCTCCCTACTCGACAAACAGGCAGCTACCAATCCACCAACAGGGATTGGTACAGTGCATAATGATGTTCAAAATTTATTCTCTTGTAATTGCAAATTGTTGTGCTAACCATCTACTTGCTTTACAGGTCGTAAACGTTTAAATGTTGTTAAAAGGAACATTCAGAGTTTAGTTGCTGCCTTGTTCAACATAATTCTGCACGTGCAAAGTCCATTAATTTTCTATCGGATAGCAATGGATAGTGAAAGGTATAATGGACCAGATCCAGGAGCAGTCATTCTTATGTGTGTTGAGGTGCTAACAAGAGTTTCTGGAAAACATGCTTTATTTCAAATGGATTCCTGGCATGTAGCACAGTCTTTACATATACCAGCGGCACTTTTTCAAGATTTTGATCAACTGAGAATTTCTCAAGGTCCAGCTTTATCTAATTCTTTGTTGAACTCGGGCAGCCAAGATTGTAATACTGTGGGAGGCAGGGATACCTGTGTTGTAGATCTACAATTCTCCGTGGAGTTATATACTGCATGCTGCCGGTTACTGTACACGGTTCTGAAGCATCACAAAAGGTCATTATCATGATGTTTAGCTCAATCCTGAAGAACCTGATTGCTATGTTCATAAATGTTGCAGTTAGATTTGTTATCATCAGGCCAGACTCATCATACACACATAGCAAAGAAGTAAAACTGAAAGCATTGGCATTCTGTGGAAGGATTTAGATCTATTGTGTCCTTTAATAGGACAGTGGAATGGGCATTTCCTACTTTGATCCTACTTTGATAGTTTCTGTTTTCTTCTTTGCTGATGCCTAAAGACAACCGTTAACATAAAGCACATGCTAAAACAATTGTATACAGTGCTTAGGCATTTTGGCCATTTCAGAACGTGTCTCTATGCTATGTTATAGTTGTCTCTACTTGATAATGCAATCCTCATATATCATTCTCTGTTTCCTAGCTGTCATTTATATCCTTCTTGGTATGGTTTTATCTGTGTTTTATCTTAAAGTAATTTTTATATGTAATCATGACGATTATTTTGTAATTCCAGTGAGTCAGAAAGGTGCATTTCTTTACTTCAAGAATCTGAGCGTGTTCTTCTTCATTGTTTGGAGATGGTGGATGTTGATTTATCAGTCAGAAAAGGTTATTTTTCGTTGGGAGTTCATGAGGGGGTAAAATGTGCTAGTTCTTTCCGGAGGATTTATGAGGAGGTATGTGATGTTATCTTAAGCTTGCAGTGTGCAATGAATATATAGCCTGTGTTGTTTCAAGTTGAAGTTATTATTATTCATCTTCTGATGGGAAAATGAGATGGCGTTTTTATTTGTTCACATAAACAATTAGCAAAGGAAACATCATAACATGGGAATTTATCTGAAAAAGTTTCTCGATGGTTTGTTTGTTGACCCATTGACATCACCTCTGTTCTTAAAACAGACAATACAGGCTTAACTGCAGTGACTATAGGGTTTGATTACAGGCTTTTGGATGGTGAACTTTTTGGTGCATGAACCCCTGTATCTTGTCTTGAATTAAAACCCTTAAGAGCACGCTTATTGTGGATTTTTCCACAACGTGTCTAGAAAATTTGGCTACCATGCTTGAGCTTGAGCAAGTGGCATTTCTGAACTTCCGGCTGAACAAGTATCTATTGCAAGTTTACTCTTGATAGTTTAATCAGACCTCTGTGGCAGTTCACATCTAGCATGTTTCTGGTTTATGCATTGTGGTTACAAGTATTGGTATGTTTTTTTTAAAAAAAAAAATTACACATTTTGGCTTCTATTAACCGTGCTTTAATTTGTTTACTATTATTTTTTACAGTTAAGGCAGCAAAAAGATGTCTTTGGCCAGCATTGTTTCAAGTTTTTATCCAATTACATTTGGGTCTATTCAGGATATGGCCCGCTTAAAACTGGCATCAGAAGGTGGTCCTCGAACATCTCATTTTCATGTTCCTTGCAATTTTTAAGCACAGTGGTGATCATGGTTCTAACATATGTAGTCTCATTGCAAATTTCAAACTGGATTCATGCAGTGCTAACAAAAACAATTTGCTTTTCATTGATGTGCAGGGAGATAGATGAAGCTCTGAGACCTGGTGTGTATGCTTTAATAGATTCCTGCTCAGCAGATGATCTTCAATATCTGCATTCTGTATTTGGGGGTAATTGAACTAAATATCATCATGCTGCATGCTTTAATCAGTTTTTTTTTCAAGTATGGCTCCATGAGCATTGTGACCTTATTTTTCTTTGGGTGTCACCGCCTTTGCAGAGGGTCCTTGCAGAAACACATTGGCTACTTTGCAGCATGATTACAAACTGAATTTCCAATATGAAGGAAAAGTTTGATTTGATTAATCTTAGGGTGAATATATATCCCAGTTATCAAATTTCATTCAGCAACTCTTCAAATCATGGTGAGAAAATTACCGTGACATGTTATCCTCCAGTTCCAAAGAGCAGTTCAGGATCGTAATCATTTTTGGAAGCCAGACACCATGTGCTAGTGGCCATAAAAAACGATGTTGCCCATATGTAGTGTTGGGGCCTCCATGTGATCCAATGTCACCGGCTGCAGCGAAGGATGAGTTTTTCATTCAGCCCTCACAAGTGCTATTGACTGGCTCCTAAATTTTTGTAGCTTTAGGTATATCTGAAGAAAACTCCAATTTTGTCCAGGGGTGCGGTGAGTCCTGAGTGTTAATTCTTCAATGATATTTCTCTTGGCGTTGTTGTATTTTTTTTCTATGTGAATATCCACTTCTTCATGCAGATTTTAGAGAACAAAAGCACCCGTGTTATTGTTTCCATTAATTGTCTGTCGATTACATGCCTTATGGTGAAAGAAGAAACATGCATCGTTTTTAGCACTAGTTGAATAGTCATCGATTTGGCTGGCTTTTGTATTTGCCATTCCCTGCTTCCAAGTTTTATTGCATTCAGCCTAGCTATTAGTTTCATGTTTGTGGAGTACCAAAAACATTTTGAGGTCTAGTTACAGCGTCAGAAG
>Ga0307510_10003410_pt1 | contig 18548 bp, 26 predicted proteins | sample 12_EM_MG_FD_207224 | JGI IMG/M metagenome (GOLD analysis project Ga0307510, IMG submission 207224) | Populus trichocarpa ectomycorrhiza microbial communities from riparian zone in the Pacific Northwest, United States - 12_EM | ecosystem: Host-associated > Plants > Roots > Unclassified | place...
ATGTGGTCTTACTCAACCTTCCTGCTAATCATAACACACTGTATATGTGTATATGAGTGTTCCATACACAGGCGCGCCGAGCCTGAGCGAGCCTGACTGCTCGCCCCCAACACATACACTCCCTGGATGTGTGGTTTCTTTCATGACACTAGTACTGTGACTGAGGGAATTGGTCAATTTGAAATAGATTGTGCCAACTGATAGAGCTATAAAAAGGAAACCATCTGGTGGTCTGCGGTCTAAATGGCCCCGCTGGCATGGCCCCAAAACAACAACCGACGGTCCTGCTCACTGTGGCTACTCTCTCCTTCAGAATGCTTTTCCATTGCCGTTTACACGAATCTATAGAACGATGACGGCCCTCCTTGTGCGGATTCTCCGTACATTTTCGGGTTGTACAAATATCTCACCAGGATCCTCGGTTAGTACCTTACAGTTTTCGATTTCCCTTACATATCTCGTCGCATCGGATCAAGAATCCAATCTGACGTATGCCGTCACGTAGGTTGGGACGTCAGAGTCGTGATACCTAGCTCGCAAAAGTCATGGATCGGTTCGTACCTTACCTTGCCCCCGACTCGGGGTAGAGGCCCTGTTTTATTCCTCACCGCCGAGACAGGAAAGGCCTATCTCCTCAACGAAGTCGTCCGCGGACGTTTCTACTATCCTAGAGATCCTGGTGAGGTCTACTACTTACGCGGATTGCGATTCAGCTGTAAACGTTGAACCTTCAGACGGAGCGGGAGAGTTCTCGGACTTTCCGCGAGCCCTCAAAGAAGGAGAGATTGGCGAATGGATTCTCTTAGACGGAGTGAGTCCCAGCACTCTGGCATTGCCTGCACCCTTCTAAAACGACAGACAGACCCCAGCCTCGTGCTCTAATATCGCACTCCACAATCTGTACCCTGGCGAGATCGACCTTCTGGTATGTCGTTTTTTGCTCGCTCTTTCCTCTTTGTTACACCCGGGCCCCCCTCGCTCAAAGTCGTCCTTGATCATCTAATCAGTTGTCCGGGCCCAATTTGGGGAGAAACACATCCTGTGAGTCCATCACTTAGCAAAACACGGTCCCCTTTCCTCCATACCGATCAGGAAATACGCTTTTCCCCCCTCAGCCGCTTTCGCCTTGTCTTCAGGGACGCTCGGCGCCGCTTTGTCTTCCTCTCTCTCCCAAATGCGCAGCATCGGTCTGTCGTATGGAACGATGGAACGCCCTACACCGCATGCTTATTTCGAGCCCGCGCATGCTCTCGCCGCGAAGATCATTCGCCATCTTTGGGAGAACTGGGGCCAAGACGAGGAGGGCTTGCGTAATGGAGAGATCGACCTCTACACGGTGAACATTCCCATGATCCGAGGGTTGTTGAGTGAGGAAGGACTTCCTATCGTTTGGACGCGCCTCTGGCGGAATTCGTACCACCGTCTGTTCAAGGCGCACACCCTAGAGCACGCAGCGGAACTGGAGCGCGAGCCTCCACAGGCAGGACCAGACTCCACGAAGATGCCTCCTACACAGACAACCTCTCAAGGAGCCGAGGGCGTCTCCCCAAAGAAGATTGGGGGTCTAATATTCAATTTCTCTCCAGACATGACGGGCTTGCTCGACCTTCAACCCTCTTCCCTTCCGGAAGGTTCTGACGCTTGGGCCGTTGAGAAAGGATGGGTGAGTGTCACACCGTTAAGAGCCAGCTTAGGGGAGCCGCCCGCACCCGGCGGGGCGATACAGGATAGAGTATGGAAGATGAAGCTGTGAGTAAACATAATACAGGATGTAAAGTCCATATATGTTGTCTCCAACGATCGTGATTTCCAACGCGATGCGTGGATGTCATAAGATAACAAGAGAAAAAGCGGTTACCATGGCCATGCCCAGCAAGATGGGTAGGCGCAGTTGCATGACGGGAGAGGGGATCCCCGCACCTACCACCCCAATGAGACTTTGACGACGGTATACCTTGAGGGAATTGATAGACCATGATGCGTTCTAGACAGCAAAGTTGAGTACGAAAAATTGGGTTAGCAGAAGGCGGCATACCTCAAAATTAGTTGGGTCCATAAGACGGTCGGAACATGTTCCGGGACAACCCGAAGTTGCGTATGAGTTACCAGCCCAGTCACCTAGAATATGCGGATTGGGATGAGCCTCTAGGTTGCACATTCACTCGCTTGTACACACCACAGAACGTGATATCTTTTTCAACTTTAGTGCCTTATCTCCCAGTATGAATGACGATTGGACCCACCAAATATGATCGAGTGATTCTTGAAGTACGTCAAAGGGTCACAACCCGCGGGTTCCAGAGTGGCAGTGGGGTTTGGCCAGTTGGCAGGATTCGGGATTCCCTCTACGATATCTTGAGGTACAGCGACGCGATAAAAGTTCCCTTCGGTTAATGGATCAGTGATGGTCACAGCCCCGTCATTGGCAGTAACTCACAGACTGATATGCCGTCCTGGTCCCATTTCATAGCGAAAACGCCACCCCCTTGGTCATCGAAGGTGGGCCCGTATGATGCCCGGCTCCATTCGATGACACCGCATCCAGGTAAATTGTCAGTGCCACCGCCCTCGCAGTCGAGGTATGATTGATTGTTTTGTTGCTAATACTGGTGAAGACGGTGGTGGAACGCGTAAAGGCATAACTCACCACGATGGTGCCAGTATAGCTACCATTGACAGGCGGTGTTAGCATGCACCCTAGAATCACATTAGCATCCTTGCGAGGGCAAAACACACTTTGAAAATAACCTGCGCTGGTGTGCCATGTCACTTGATTATGTTCGTTGTCATGTACGCCTTCGATTATGTCAATCTCCCCCAGCTGCAATATGAGGTGAGGAGGGTGATGTCTGACTCTGGGAAGCGCAGCTCACGCTTGGCCATGGTCCATTCCCAAGTGTCCAAAATGCTGGCCATACGCCTGGTGTGGGTACGATAGTTCAGTTGATCACCCGAGTAAACGAGCTTTCGAAAACTTACCACAACCCCAAGGCGCACGGTTTATGTCCAGAATGAAAAGACCGGTGTTGTAAGCTGCGTTGCTTGAGACTCGGACGCTGGCTGAATGTCAGCAGTACGAAGCTAAATCACGACGTGGGCCCTTGCCTCTGCCGGTACTCGCCAGACTGCAGCGTGGTTGTGTCATCGCCTTTCATAACGACCTTGCCATCCCACGAGATGAACGACAGGTTGTTAGCAAACGCCGTCACGTTATCCACATAACTGTAGGACGAGGTCACTGGGAACCAGCAAAGCGAGAGAAGGTCACAGCATACGTGACGGTTCCACTGGGAAGGGGGTCAGATCGCGGATGGGTGTTGGAGAAAGTACATACTGTGTCGGGTCGTCTCCGGTGAAGAAGGTAAAGGAACTGGCGAAGGAAACGCTCGTCGATTGCAGTTTATGGACTCAAACTAACGCCAACGCACTTGAAAAAGTTTGACGCGTCATAGGTATCTTGGATGACCCATAGAAACGTCTCGGATCCCGATGTGATATTGCTGGTAGCGTTATTGAGAGCGGAGCCATTTGTGTCCCTGCGTAAATCTGGGGTATTTTGTGGCAGCAGTATTCGGGGCTTCGAAATATACTCGTTGGGGTTCGTGGGATTGACGACACTGACTGCCGGAGATAGAGATGAGAGTAGAATGGTTAATGTTGATATCATCAAATGGAGATCGTAAAACATGTCGTCAGCAAAGCGAGGAAGAGAGAAGATGGGCAATGGGAATACAATGTGGTCTGCATCCAATGTTCACTTTCACTTAATGTGCGCTTCGGAGCTCCGTTTCACTAAAATGATCGGATTTTGTTATCCCGTCTAATTCAATTGCTCTCTTTGTGTCATCAACACGAGGAGGATAAGCCCGGCTTGGGGGCGCACAATCTCATACACTCCGTATTTGTCTGGCTTCGAGCCTGAGGAACACTAGTACTGAGCTGCTAATGATACGTCGAGGTCGGCAGTGTCGGCAGCAGACCGTGAGGCGTGAGGATTTTCGCGTGTTGATCCACGTTGTAGACAGCCAGCTGCGGAACCAAAAATAAAAGGATACCTCGATATGGAATGACAAATGTTCCGCGCCAAGCATTTCTGACATTTTTGGGCATGCGCACGTACAGATGTATTGTGTGTAGACAGGCGTGCAAAAAATATACTATCATCGGTAGCGGCGGAGGCTGAGCGTGTTGTGTCTTTTCCAGGTGGCCACACGAGGTGTGTTGTTGTACCTCTGACCCTTTCCAATACCGCGGTTCTGGACAAGTTATATGAGTAAAGGAACACGTTTCGCCGACATCAGTATTATCCGACCTACCTGTTTTCCAATACTGGTCAGGCCACGAGCCTCCCGTTTCTTGTGTACGGGCTTAGTAATCCAGTTGATGCGAGGGTCTCGACGGATCTGATCACTCATAAGCCTCGAGACGTATATGATACATCCAGATACTTACCACTTTGTGGTTGGGGTCGACGAGTATAACCTCATAATACTTGTACACACCGTCTTGGTTGATCCAATACGAGTTCAGTACCCGTAAGTTGCCACAACGACGGCCAACGCGTTCTTCAGCAACACTCCGCAGACCACGCTGGAACTTGAGATGGTTGACACCCTGGCGGACAGGTTTGCCATATGTCGCACCTAGACCATAAAAATAAAATCAGGCCAGCCAGAGATTAAAGTGAAACGTACGCACCCTTAGGGACATGTTTCTTACGATTACCGCGCCGCACACGCACGCGATAGACAACGTATCCTTGTTTTGCTTTGTAGCCAAGCCGGCGAGCCTTGTCGGGGCGCGATGGGCGTGAAGCACGATGGATGACGTTTAGTTGGCGATACTCCCAACAGCTGTTCCGCATCTGCAATCGAGGTACGTCCAACCGCGATAGCAAGACAGCGACATACCGAACACGAAGCAGGAAACGGAGGACGTCCGACTGCTTTTTCTTGTACAACTCGCCAATGTATTTGTACGCACCCATCCTGTGGGAGTTGTTAGATCATTGTCTCTGCGTCATCTGCTCCTTCTCAAAGGCATCCATCCAACTGCTTCAAATATAACTCCAGCCAAACATCATCACGGTGAAAAAAAATAGCTCCCTAGTCCACTGAAAGGCATCATAGACAAAAGATCAAGCTCACCTGCTGTCAGTACTAACGACTTGAACTTCTGAGAGTGGCCGACAATATACGCCCTTCGAAACAAAGTTCGATTGTCCTTCCGGCAAACTCCGTGAGTCATTCAGCACACCCCAAACTGATGACCATACTATCGTACAGGGAGGTCCCAACCCTTAACCTTCTTTTGTTCAGCCGTAGCTGTGTAATTTTGTGATTGGTGGTCGTCCCGCTGCAATCATCACACTACACTCTCCACTAAACGATATTCCTTGTGTCATGACATGCAAGTTTGTCAAGGTCAAGGTAGCTGGGCACGGTGTAAAAAATGAAATGACTGAAGAGTGCTACTATGCTCTGTGCAGGGTCACTCTGATTGAATTTATCATTAGAAGGGGAGTAACAATTCTCAGTGGTCTTCATCGTCGACATCAGTCATCTCTCGATGCCGTACACTTCTCACAGCACTGTATGTTGTAAATCTGGTTCTTGCCACCACAGCATTGTGACGCTGCACCAGCAATGAATTCGAGAAAGGTACCACACTTTCCTCGATGGTCATGGCTGATTCCTACATAGGGGCTGGTACACCACTAGCATATGCAATGCCATTGAAAGTCATGATACATGGGTGGCGTCGTGCATCTACTCTTCTGAACGGAGACGTGCTGCGGGATTTGTCACCTTCAGACCCAGTGCTTTGGCTCTGCAGGTAGCTGTGCATCAGTTGCAGAATGCGGAGTATCACTTAGTTATCACACCTTTCCAAGATGACCACACGGTTTCGACTGCTAACATTGTGCGCGATCTCCGCAGTGTAGCTTTTGTTATGCATGAGGAGTAGCTCGAGTTCCCGGACATTATATACTAAGAACTTCTTGAGGCCATTAGGAAGAAGGTGTCGCGTTTTCTTATTGCTACCATAGCCGATCTCCAGAATATGTCAGAACGCAGAAGTGGGTGAGGTAGATTCACTTTCACATACCTTGGGCATAGGCAGCTGGCCTTTGAATCTGCGCCTCACCCTGTTGTCAATACCCTTGGGTTTCCTCCATGCCTCCTTGACGCTCTTATAGCGGTCAGATTGGTGACGCCTGTGAAGGTAGCACATAAGCCGCTCGGATTCTCATGAACATTGCGATGCGTTGTCACGCACTTGAATGGCTTGGTGCGCTTTTTGATGATCGGAGTCTTGACGGCCATGGAGAGCTGTGTGGTATGCGAGTAAGAACAATGGCTGCATGGACATGTAGCACAAATGTCATCCAACGGAAGATCCACGAATCCATCGGATCCTGAGCCCGTGTATCGAGTATTCTCAAGCCCAATATATATCGTCGAACCAACAATCGCTTATAGGGAGCACCGTTACCAGAAGAAATAATACTCACCGTCTTTCAGGTGTCTTCGAGGCGAATGTTTTGGTCGATGTGGACTGTTGAAGAGGCTGCCAGTTTGGGAAAGTAAACATATATCAACAAGGTCATGGGAATCGTTTGCCTTGCCAGTTCCGCCCCCTTACACGGTCTCGGTCTCAATGAAGTATTAACGTTACACGCTTAACAAACACCCTCGATCATTGTTATTGTGCATACCTTCTGTTCTGGAAGGCTTTTGTATATTTTCCTTTCTATTTGCAAAAGTAGGACTAGTAGGGTGGGAGACTGGTGATTGGCACGTGTGTGGTGTGGTGTGGTACCTTGATTGCCGTGCGTGAGAGACATCTTCACCACTCACCTGACTTATGTAGTGGAAGGCCCCACCACTTTCCCCAAATCAATTTTTTTGTCTTCCAACCACGTCTCTCATCGAACGTCCTATTGCACTTGATTCACACCACCTTCTCCACCCTCCCACAAACACCGACTATTCTATGCTTACAGCACCCGCAGCGGTGGATATCACATTTGACGACGACAACTGGGGTGCATCTCCCGTAAAACTTGCCTACAACCGGGCCGTCAGCATCGGAAACAGCTGGGGCGTTACCTCGATCGGCCGCGGATTTAATTGGGCTACTGAAGAAGAGGGGGAACTGAACGGGCTATCGGACGCCCAAGCTGACCCCAAACTAGACGATACTCCCCTCCCCACTCAGAGCTTCATCCGCCCACTATCCCCTGCCTACGCGGTCGCATATACTACTTCCCCCAACTCTAGTACATTATACCCTGCCACTGTCCTCACCCCATCTACTCTGCCTATACAAGCCCAAACATCTCGATTCACCGTCGATCCCCTCTCTCTTTCTCCGACTGAGTCTCCCTCCCTTTCTTATAGACCTCTTACGCCAACCAGTCCTTCGTTAAATATCTCTGATATCAACCCACCTCCTAGGCCAGTTCGTTCTCCTACCACCCCTCGGCCTCGACGCCGATCATCTCAGCAACGTGTATCTCTAATAGCTGGGCGTCTCTCCATAGCGCCCATCGAACCTCCTTCACCGCCTCCCGTGGCTCCTCAAAAACTTATCCGGTCGGGCAGCACCCCAAGCTTGCTCAGTCTTGACACCAGCACTAGTCCGCCCACCCCATCATCGTCAATTGTCGCTCAAACCTCGAGCGAGCGTAGCATATCAGAGTTTGTTATTCAAGGTGAAATCGGTCGCGGTGCATATGGCTTAGTGAAGAAAGCTAGGGAGATGAAACCGGATGGAAAGCTTGGGGTAAGTGATCTCATGCTCTACTAACCATGTCTTAATTAATATGAGCTTGGATAGCCCCCACTCGTAATCAAGCAGGTCATAAAATCTCGAATCTTGGCAGACTGTTGGAAAAAACATCCAAAATATGGGACAATCCCCATTGAGATCTACGTCATGTCTGCGATCTCAAATACGTCCTACCTCTTACCCCCACGTCGGCCGTGGGATCCTTCTCGAGATGGCCTTGCTGATACTCCCCACTCCCAATCCGCAACCGGAGATGATTTCGAATGGATCGAGGGCAAGGTGGTGAAAGGACATCCCAACATTTGCCCACTTCTAGATTTCTTTGAAGACAACCACTATTACTATCTCGTACTACCCTCCACAATCCCCGAACCAGCACCAAATGCATCCATCCCACCATCAGATCTGTTTGATCTGGTAGAAAGCTATCCAAACGGCCTCCCACCGAACTCGATACGTAGCTATCTTGGGCAGATTGCGGACGCCATGAGTTTCCTGCATTCCAAGGGAATAGGTATTCTCCATGTGGCATTCTTTTAAGAAGACACTGACATTGAGAAAAAGTTCATCGAGATATTAAGGATGAAAACGTCATCCTTGGGCCTCGCAACAGATGCATTCTGATCGATTTCGGCAGTTCTGGTCTTGTCCGAAAGGGTGGCTGGGACACCTTCAGCGGAACGTACGTGTCGTCACACATTTGTGTAACGATCATTTATAGTAAACTCGTAGCTTGGACTATGCCGGCCCTGAGATTTTGCGAGGTGAGAGGTACCAAGGTCCAGAGCAGGACGTCTGGGCCTTCGGCGTTGTAGCATATGTGATGCTTGTTGGGGAATGCCCGTTCACAACTGCTGCAGAGGCTCAAGAAGGGCTTTCATCACCCCTCTCGAATGCTTCCATCACCCTTGATGAACGCTGTCTTGAAGGACACGAGACTGAGGGCGAAGAGCCGGATGGCGGTGGCGCTCTTATGGACGCCGCTGCGCTTGTCCGTGCTTGTCTGCAGCTTGAAGTTAGTGCGCGACCAACTTTCGACAAGATTCTGGAATCTCGGTTTCTATCAGGAAGAGGAGGCTGGGGTATAGAAGATCTGTACAAGGAATAGATAACTCTCACGGTCCCTCCAGCATGCCGTCTAGACCCTTGTGACGCTGACACGGCGCCTTGTTTCTGATACCTCACTGGCGACGAGTCAGGTTGTTACGTATTATCATCCAAACTTCCTCCATGTTGTATCCATCGTAATTTCACCATCGGAATGATGCCCTTTACAACGCATAGCCATAACTTACGAGCAGGAGTGCATACCCCTGGTAGTCTGTACTTTGTATTTTCGTAGGAATGGAATAACAAGGCCGTTCTCTTGACGCTCATTTATATTTATCCTTATGATATTCTCGCGGGTCCCGGCGCTGTCGGCCGGCGCGGAGTCAAGAAAAGGTTTATCGGATCCTAGTCAATCGATCAGGAAAAAAATTTCGCGCCCCGCGCATATATCTACGCCCAATCTTCCAGTCACACTGATTCGTTTGCTTTCCCCCAAACTTTTCTTACATCTCCCTGTCTCTCCTCTCTTGCTATTCTAGTGTGTTTTTCTGTGAGTGTTCCGACCTTATAAATTTTTGAAACTACTGGCTCCGGTCTCGCACTTTACGACACTGGTGGATTGTGAAGAGTAGGATACGATGAAGATTTCTTTTCCAATCGCCTCGATACTCTTTGTGGTGATGTTGGTTACTCATTTTGCGATCCATTTCAGATATAAAAAAATGGGCAAGGAGAAGACTCACATTAACGTCGTCGGTACGCACATATACGATGTTATCTGTCCTCTCAGTGATTAACTTACCCTCTAGTTATCGGCCACGTCGATTCTGGCAAGTCCACGACCACTGGTCACTTGATCTACAAATGCGGTGGTATCGATAAGCGTACCATTGAGAAATTCGAGAAGGAGGCCGCTGAGCTTGGGAAAGGCTCGTTCAAATATGGTTAGCCAAAGATTGATGTTCACCTGCGATGGTTTGTTCATGCTGCGATCTGTGTAGCTTGGGTGCTTGACAAGCTGAAGGCCGAACGTGAGCGTGGTATCACCATCGATATCGCCCTCTGGAAGTTCGAGACCCCCAAATTCATGGTTACTGTAAGCGCAACAGGACAGCCCTTATCCCGATTAGGATCACTGATCTACGATCCCAGGTCATTGACGCCCCTGGTCACCGTGATTTCATCAAGAACATGATTACTGGCACCTCCCAGGCCGACTGTGCCGTTCTCATCATTGCTAGTGGTACTGGTGAATTCGAGGCGGGCATTTCCAAGGACGGTCAGACTCGCGAGCATGCCCTTTTGGCCTTCACCCTTGGTGTCCGTCAGTTGATCGTCGCCGTCAACAAAATGGACACGACCAAGGTGGGTTTCGAAGCTTCATTCATTTCCTTTATTCTAATAATTGTCACAGTGGAGCGAGGACCGCTTCAACGAAATTGTGAAGGAGACCTCTACCTTCATCAAAAAGGTTGGCTATAACCCCAAGGCTGTCGCATTCGTACCGATTTCCGGCTGGCATGGTGACAACATGCTGGAGGAATCTATCAAGTTCGTGTTGTACTGCTACTGGTCAATAGCACACGTCTCACCTCCTATTATGTAGCATGCCATGGTACAAGGGTTGGACCAAGGAGATCAAGGGTGGCTCCGTCAAAGGCAAGACCCTCCTCGACGCCATCGACGCCATCGAGCCTCCAGTTCGTCCATCCGACAAGCCACTCCGCCTCCCCCTTCAAGATGTCTACAAAATCGGTGGTATCGGAACTGTCCCTGTCGGTCGTGTTGAGACTGGTATCATCAAGGCCGGAATGGTTGTCACATTCGCACCCTCGAATGTCACTACTGAAGTCAAGTCCGTCGAAATGCACCACGAGCAACTTGTTGAGGGTGTTCCTGGCGATAACGTCGGTTTCAACGTGAAGTGAGTCTTCACTGTCAACCAAACGACGCAAGTACTCACGTCCATTACAGGAACGTGTCTGTCAAGGATATCCGTCGCGGCAACGTCGCTTCTGACTCTAAGAACGACCCCGCCAAGGAGGCTGCGTCCTTCAATGCCCAAGTCATCGTTCTCAACCATCCCGGTCAGATTGGCGCCGGCTATGCCCCTGTCCTCGATTGCCATACTGCCCACATTGCCTGTAAATTCTCTGAACTACTTGAGAAGATCGATCGCCGAACGGGCAAGGCTATTGAGCAGGCACCCAAGTTCGTCAAGTCAGGTGATGCCTGCATCGTCAAGCTTGTCCCCAGCAAGCCAATGTGTGTGGAGTCGTATTCTGAGTACCCACCGCTTGGTCGTTTCGCCGTCCGTGACATGAGACAAACTGTTGCTGTCGGTGTCATTAAGTCTGTTGAGAAGACCGAGAGAGGTGGCAAGGGTGAGTTACAGTACACCAATATCATGGATCTGATGCTAACATGGCTGTGTACAGTTACGAAGGCCGCGGAGAAGGCTGCCAAGAAGAAGTAAATGTAGATGTACATCACTGTTTTTCTCCTATCTTCCTTCCTTCACGCACATTTTTCTTTCCTCTTCTTCTCCGCGCCAGGCATACCACGCATCATTGTTCTACTGTCATGACAATTCTGTTTGCACGATTACGACGATTTACGACGCTGGGTCATGTCGATGGGCTTCAGGTCGTCGTGTATCTATAGCTTGCGGTGTTGTTCTGATATTCGGGTTGAAGGAATGATAATGTCGCTGTTGTATTCCTCCGAACAGTAGAGACTGAAGAAATTATGCCGCAAGTGCTAATAAATTTGATATGTAGCGTTAGTCGGCCGTGTGCAGGACGTTAACTCAATCGGCGTCGGTAGACTCGGTACACAGATACCCCGGACCCTCCCCTCGTATCTCACTCCCATCACAAGCATTCTTCACTTGTAACGCTTTGGAACCAGCGGGAATCAAAGACGGATAACAAAGCTCGTTTCAAAGTAGGTTCTCTGCCTTGTTTGCCTAGCCTATTTGTAAGGAAATTTACCACTGGCAGAAGACCAGTGTAAAATGTCGTCTGAATGTATCAGCAGATCGATTCCCTACTAGCGCTTATTCATGGATCGAAAAAGACATATCCCCATATCTCTGAGTACACTCAGTCCGGTTCTTCCAACTTCGAACCCGGTCTGTCTTTTCTCACTGCTTGCGCTCCTCGCACCGCTGGAGGCTGCAGCCGCCCCGCCTTGGCCCACTCACTCCTTCACCCTTATTCTTATCAAAGGCGCCGTCCCCGCATGGTCAATTTCCTTTGCGCCAACACCTTACTTGGGTCAGACACCCCGCGATATTTATGCTGGTGGTCTACCTTGTCCCGTACGAGTCCACCTATTCTGGTTCTGGGAGCTGTAACGATGGGATTCGCGCTGGGCTCGGAATGCCCAATTCTGACTGACACGCCACAGGCATGCGCCCCTTCAAGTTGTCTGTCAACCTGTGTCACCAGACACCTGCCTCTGTTTCTAGGACGATTTCCGGACCCTCACCCTCTTTAGTATAGATTGTAAGTAGGTACCAGACCCGATATAAATACCCGCGCGCAGCACTGTCAACAGAGGCTACGATTGTCTCACCGGGCAGGGCCACGAGTGCCACCGGTTCCGTCTGCGTTCGCGTTTTTCCCCGTTTTCGTTTCGTTTTCCGTTTCTCTCATTCAGTATCAAGCTATCAAGCTATATCAAGCATCGTTCAAGTGGCTCGCGCGGAGCCATTCCATCTCACGACACACACACACACACACACTCTCTCTCTCTCTAGCACCCACCCCTTAACCTTTCATTCCATCGCGCGTCTCGGGTTTTCCGAAACGCGACTTTGGTCTTATTCCTTATCTTATCCTTTTGTTGAACTCACGCGTAGACGCACTGTCTACGTTACAGAGCCTTTCCTAGCGTCGGCAGGATGCCCTTCCCACTCCGTACGGTGACTGGTATCCAAGTGCGCGCACCTACGCATCGTGTTTCATATTCGGTCTGTCTTTCTCATCGTCTTAGGATAAATAACGAAAGGTCATCCAACGGCCGGATTTCCCAGAATACTACTATTTTCTCATACTATCAATGGACAGGCCTGCCGTATCTATGAGCGAATGTTCGGGGCTAGAAAAGGCGGATAGGGAAAGATTAACACGAAGAGGTTATAAAAAAACGAAGCTCAAACAATGATATGGGGCTAAGATGAGAAGGTATGAGTCTAGTAATGGTAAGTAGGGTCTAAGTCATAGGAGGACGCGACAGGGAGAGTCGGCGCGATGTTCTCGAGAAAAACCCAACAACGGGCTGCTGCTTTGTGGCCAGCGGCGGTCGTGGCAAGGGCGTTTGTAGCGTTTCTGGATGAGATAGGACATAAGCCGCGCACGATGGGGACGCTCATGACTAGGACGGGCTCATGGAAACCTGTCACAACGTTGCTTCCATGTCGAGGCCATGACCATATCCATCTAGGAACTCGATAACCCGCCGGCCGCGCAAGACCGCTAACTCGTCCAGCAGTTCTGCGGTGAATCTCTCGGCGTGATTGGCCATGGCGTGGGCCTTGATTTTATCGGGACGAGCCCACGTGAAATTGCAGAACGGGAACGGGCATCGGCGTCGGTGTCGGTGTATCTCCCTCACGTGTCGATTGCGCTCTGAGACTCTTCCAAAGTCTTTATTACAGTGTACACAGACGGGCCGCGGCCTTCGACCTATGGTAGGGTTTCCCTGGTCCCCTGTAGCTGTGGCACTTTGAATGTTGAAATCCCCACCGGTTCCATGGCTCTGGGTTTGAGATACGACGTTATCGCGCACTCAATCATAGTAAAACTCGGCGGTGCTTGCCTCGTAGGTTGGAAAATTAGGATCCAACCACATCTGAATCCAATAAGGCCAAGCGTATAACTACGAGCGTATGGTAGAAATTTCAAGGTCAAGAACGTTCATCGCCATAACGAAAAGTATCCCTTACCTGATCGTACTCAGAGGTTGCTCCAAGGGTTGAGCTGCCTGCCGAGGCGCCGACGCCGAGCAGCCCTAGACTGTCAGGTGGCGGGACAGATACTAAGTCGTCCTCTGAGGATTGTTTTGAGTGCGGGGTCGTGAAGTACATGTGTATGAATTGTAGGGGGGGCGAGGTGGGGGGGTGAGTTGGTGTTTTGCAGGCCGTGCAACGCGAGTGGCTTTATCATTGAAGGCACACGAACGACAAGGGTTGACCTTTGGTGACGCTCGGAGGAGAACGCATAAGGACTTAGAGAACCAAGCCGTTCTACCCCAGGGGCGATGCGCTTGAGACCGGCGTCGACTCGGACCTTTTCTCTTCGGTGTTACTGTGCCACAATGGCGCTTGAACAATGGCAGATAGCACTCTTAGGATAGTCAAAATCAAACGTTCCTCGGGAGACGTATGCCGACGTGAGAGCGAGAGCACTGCATAGTAGAGATCGGCCATCTCAGGCTGAAGGTGACCAGGCCAATGAAAAACGATATTGGATCCAGCAAAATCGGACGTTGTCGTTCAAGGTTTGTCGGCGTCGTGCGAAACCTTCGCAGAAAATTTGGTCATTCCAATATCCTCAGGCGTGGTGTCCTAGAAGAATATCGACCCGAGCAGTGGTAATACTCCCGACCAACGGTATGCACCCAGATTGCTGGAAACGTTTCTCTGCGGCACACAATTCATCGTGACTACCGCCACCAGGGACCTCGAAAAAAATACGCGAGGCACCACTGGCAGAGATAGTCGGGCGTCTACGGTGATGTCAGTGACTTCACTGGTGGTAAAGCACCCGATGATGGAGTTGCTGTGGCGTCGTCTGAGTGTCTGAGTGTGAGCGGGATACGTAGCTCGGGACCCGAGGCGTACAGTAATCGAATCCAAAAAAAAAAAAAAAAACGTAGCTCGGGTAAAGAGCGCCGTATTCCGCTTCCACTTCCGCCGCAGCCGCCTCCGCACTACAGTACCACAGATCCGCTACGCTACCAACGCTTATTTTACACCTGCGCGCCTCCGGCCAGTTACCATCTGCCACGCAACCATGATCGATCATGATCCAATCCACTGATAGGCCCAATACATTTGGATATTCTAGCTCTGAGTTTCTCAACAGAGTAGAAAACAGCCGTGGCTTTACAAATGAACGGGACTACGTGTCACGGTCATGCTCGGGCTCTCGATGGTACGAGGTCGCGTGTGTTTCACGTATGGATCTGAGTCGGATGGGGTGCCAGTGGGAACCTGGTCACAATCATCACCACCAACCTTTCAGTTTTTTTGAAACACCCGCCATTTCCGATGTCCGAGTGCCGTCCTGAAGGGAACGACTTATTCTGCCTGCTTGCTCCTCTTCTGGCCTGTCCCCAACTCCTTGCCGACGTCTGAACGTTGTTACTGAGCGCCGAATCCCCAAGTTAACCGGAGGTGCCCAATTTGCCTCGGAAACCGTCTATTCGAGCACTCCTAGTATTCAAACACAGCACAACCGGTGCCATTCCTTCACCGGCGCTTCGCGTTCGACTTTCCTTCTGTCTAAAGAACGGTTCATCTTATTCAGATCTACTACGGATCCTGCGTCGGCAGTGTGTTTCAGTGGGGTGCATGGCATGCACGCTGTGCCATGGCACACGCCACGACTTGATTCAAGTCGGTGCCACCCTTCTTCCTTACGAAGGATCACAAGCGTATTGGAGCACAGGAAGATTGCTCGCTCAACGGTGGGTAGATTCATATCTCCTTGCCGTCGCCACAGCCGTTCACCCGTAACCCTCGATCTGGCTGGTATCAAGTGTGAATACACGACATTCATTTCAATGTGAGTTTTTCGGCTTTGTCGGCTCGAGTCCACACCGAGTTCAACAGAAATTCGCCCCAATGGATACCTCGGCAGATTGCTTTCCGCCATCCACGGAGTGTTGCATGTAGCGGCGTGTCTAAGAATGGCTGCTCCCAAAATCGGAGGTGTGTCCCCCGGGATAAGATGGCCCCCCCTAACACTGGTCCAACCTGAAGTAAGGTGTTGGCTTGAAGAGAACAAAGCGAGCAGACGAGGGCGACACCTCTGGTGGGAGTACGCATACCACGTCGTTGACATTGATGTCCTTCAGTGCGACGGCTGCGGCGGTATCCGAGTGTGGGCAACAACATGCATCACTTTATCACGTTTTGTCTGCACGAGTAGCGATAGTCAGGTTGCGGAAGCAGATTGCTCGTGCACTTCAGGAACAAGGGTGTGGAGCGGGGAGCCATGTAAGATATGTGAAATCAGCCGCTGATGGAAGACGAGCTGAACGCTTGTTCACGTTGGATTGTCACGTTCATCCGATAATCAGTTCAATTACAATCACACTCACAAAGTACAAGCCGTAGACCAACACTAACAGACGTGTTCGACTCCCTTGTTATCTTCGACCTTAGGGCCAAGATCTCTCGCTACCGTTCGCTCAAATACCTCCATCATGAAGCTAAACAACGAACGTGTCAAGGCCGCATCCCATCTCCCTTTGGAACTCTCATCACGGATGAAGGCATGTTGGGCCTGCACCTCCAGGAACTGAAATAGCTTTAAATGACGGTACGCGCCGAATCAAGAGGAAGAACGGACAGAGACGGGAACGTTGGCATCTTCTAGAGTCTTACGGATGAGGTCTCTCCCAGCACGTGGGACGTGAGTATCCTGCGAATGATGTTCGCGTCACCAGATGCAACGCAAGGGAAAAGGGTACGGTTTACCTGCTTCCCAAATATCATCTGTAAAACTCATCCATTGAGTCCTGCGGCAAGCATGCGTCAACACAGCGACGATGTTCATACCACCAGCTCGCCTTTGCCCGTGAGTTCTCCAGCCTGCACGCGTGCCAGTGAATCATCACCGCCTTTACCGAGTGTGGCGCCGTGGATATCGGTGGCGAAAAAGCAGACAGCTGAGAGGACGCGTGGATCAAACGCAGCCTGGAAGACGACCATGAGGTGAATGGTGTGATAGATGAGATCCGAAGGGCCGTCAGCTTACACGGAAAGCCTGTTGGTAGGCACAAATGAGATGGGGGGGGGGGGGGTCAGGCGCGCAGATGAGAAGGGGACACGCAAGAGTGGCTAACCAGATGTCCGCCAAGGCACATGCCAGTCGCTAAAGCGTATCATGTCACATCTCGAACGTTTTGGGGTGGGGAAGAGGATTTCTCACCGGCTATTCTGCCGTTGCAGTTTGGCAATGATGTGAGCAGGTCCACCGCCAACGTCGCGTCCTAACGTCACGGGTGCAATATAACGACGGTAAAGCAGTTCATCAGTTTGGGGAGCTAGCTCAGAAGGGGTAGAAACTGAAATTACGAAATGCTAACCTCGTCATAAGCGGCCACCTCTTTCTCCACCTGCGAAATCGATGTGGTTTTTACCACCGGCAATCACAAGTGGCCGGGCGTTACCTTGTATTTGTTGCCCCTATCGGTTCCTATGAAAAAGAGCCAAGGTGAATCAATTGATCCACATAGTATGAAATGAAACACCCAGACCTTCGACATCGTACGGAATTGCCTCGGGTCCCTCAAACTCGTGGAAAGATGACGGACAAGCTACGTCCGGATGTGTGGTTGTGGTTAAGCGCACAGACTTTTGAAGCCCAGAAGCCAGGGGGCAACTGTCTTACCGACTACGTAACCATGACTTGCGATCTGGCCAGCAAAGCGTTGGACGGGCCCCGTCACTTGGTATATCTCACTACAATGGAATGATCAAAGGAGATGCCTTTCGGGCGTGATACTGCTCAACCTGAATACAACGACACCTATAGGAGGAGCAGTGAGTTTGACGGAGCGGAGTCGTAACATAACAAAGTCAGGGACGGTTCATTACCGGGGAACTTGGCTTGGGGATAGCCTTGAACTTTTGGAGAAATGACGAATATCCGGATGGGTCTCTCGTTCTTTGCCAACTTTGTGGGCACATCGTGAAAATCGGTGGTGATCAGCATCGTCGTTCGAGTGTTTGTGTGACGCTGTTTCCATCGTGTCGTTATCATCCAGATCTTATCTAATCTCCGTTGAGTGTAAACGAACCAACGAACGTGGGTCAAACTCGCCACCTCATAGGTTTACCCAGAGTACGACAACTTGCTCCGAAATTTTGAAATGACAGTGTGCGTTCTTTTCATCGAACATCGAACACGTTCATCATGCCCGCAGAACCACCGCCGGGCAGTATCCGCGGGTACACCCCACGCGATGAGAAGCAAGTGCGCTTCATAATCGGACAGGCGCAGATGGAGTCTCTCGCATATGCGAACAACAAAGGTGAGGACGACGACAAACTTCCCCCTTTCACAGTCAGCTTTGACAGTTTATTTTTTCAGCGTACTTCCATCCGCTCACTCTCGCCGTATGGATTTGCGTTTCGTCCATGTTCGCTCAGTACATGGATTGGTGGCCAAATTCGACATACGGAATCTTGAGCTGGTTGCAGGTCCTGCCAGCGTTTTTCGCCCCGGCGGTGCCCATAATGTTCTACATCGACTGGTATGCACCCGCCCAAGTAACAACAGGTTTTTTTTTAAATTAAATTCCGGAATGATTCGCAGGAAAAATAGACCGTTCGTAGAAGATGCCACCGAGGAGGTCCTCCGACGCGTAGACCTCCTGGACATCCAAAAACACTACGCGCGCTCGCCCGCCTCCGGGTTTTGGATCCTCGAATTCGCGGGCAAGATCATCGGGCTCATCGCCATCGA